>ENA-ORMS01000926-ORMS01000926.1-human-gut-metagenome-genome-assembly--contig:-NODE-926-length-26506-cov-4.879853_pt1 | contig 26506 bp, 11 predicted proteins | sample MGYA00242104_ERZ508997 | MGnify/ENA primary metagenome ERZ508997 (study PRJEB26280, sample SAMEA2338704) | human gut metagenome | biome: human gut; feature: human-associated habitat; material: faeces... | reverse complement strand
AAACGGGGAATGAGGAGGCGATTGAAGCATTGAATGAGGCGATAGACAAGTTTATGAAGTAAATTCTGGAGTTCGTCTGCCTCGCCAGCTCGGTAATTCAAAATTCACCATTGACATTTGGAAAGAAAAGGATTATTATATGCAAACAAGTTCGTTAGTGAACTAATTGCCGAAAGGCAACCTAAGGAATATGAAAAAGATACATAACAGGAGGATAAAACTATGCGGGATTCGTTAATTAATACCTGTGGAATGAAGATGCGTAAGCTTCTTGATAAAAAGTCAGAGGTGTTTGCACAGAAATACGGAGTGAGAAATGTAGAACTGGAGATTCTTTTATTTTTATATCATTCACCATGTGGTGATACAGCAAAAGATATTGTGGAGGAGAAGAATTTATCCAAAGCACACATTTCAAAGTCTGTAGATAATTTACGGGCGAAAGGTTTTGTCGTTTTGACAGAGGATGAGAATGACCGCAGAAAGAGACACATTGAGTTAACTGAGAAGGCTGTGGAAGCAGCGAAAAATATGCTGGAGGTTCATAATGAATGTAAAGAGGTTGTCATGCGTTATGTGACGGATGAGGAGAAAAAACTTATGAACCAGGTAATGCAGAAGATGCTTCGCAGTCTGGATGAGGAACTTCAAAAGTAACAGAATTACTTTACGGAAATATTTACAGATAGCATTTACAGGAAGTATTTTTAATGGCATCGACTGATAATGCCACTGGAAAATGACCGGGAGAAATTTTAGATAATTTTTGGAGTATTGATGAAGATGATGACCAAAGAGTTAGTCAGATTAGAAGAAAGGAATGCAGTATATGAAGTCAGTGGCAATAGAAAGGGAATTTGGCAGCGGAGGACGGGATATCGGAATTCGCATCGCGAAAGAGGCACAGATTCCTTACTATGATGGACAGTTGCTGATTGAGGCCGCGAAAGGATATGGCATAGAGATTGCAGCTCTTAAGGAGTTTGACGAGAATAAAGTAGGAAGTTTTCTCTATAATATCGCGATGATGGCAGGCTATAATCAGTATGAAAATATGGCGAAAATTAATGAGATTTTCTATGGAATGAAAGAGACAATCAAGAATCTTCATGCAGAAGGTCCGGCGGTTTTTATCGGAAGATGTTCTACAGAAATTTTGAAATCCTGCGAAGATGTTGTGACAGTTTTTGTTCGCTGTAGTGATAAGGAGAAGAGGGTACAGCGCATTTTTGATAAGGAAAATGTAGACACGATGCAGAAGGCACGTCGTTTAATGGACAGAAAGGATTGGGGCAGGGAAAAGTATTTTAAGTTCTGGACGAAAAAGGACTGGAAGGACGAGAAGAACTATGATCTGGTTCTTGATACAGCGAAGTTTTCTTTGGAGGAGTGCTCAGAGATTTTATTGAAGAGGATGAACGAGTAGGCATTGGAAAGTATAATAATAAACGATGCTGATTTTTGATGAACATAGTAGTCAGAGTAAAATTGTTTTGACAAAAAGTAGTTGGAGGACATAAAGAATGACAAAAATATTTAAAAATATGGCCCCATACTGGTATATGATCGTTGCGATTGTGCTGTTGCTTATTGTGCAGGCGTTTGGCGATTTGTCGCTGCCGCAGTATACGTCAGATATCATTGATGTGGGAATTCAGAATAAAGGTGTGGAGCATATTCTTCCTGTGAAAATGACGGAGGATGAGTATGAGATTTCGCAGTTGTATATGACTTCGAAAGAGAAGAAAATATGGAAAGATACTTATGAGAAAAAGGGTGAGTATTACATTTGCAAGGCGGAGGATGAGGAGAAGCTGGATCAGTTAGATGATACATTTCTTACAGTGATTTTCTTAAATCATAACATGTCAAATGTAAAAGAATCGCAGTTTAAGAAGATGATTAAGAATTCGATTGCTTTGAATCCTGCGATGGCTCCGATGAAGGATAAAATAGATGATATGAGTGTCGATGAGATTGGAAAGATGCTCAACATGGAGTTTAAAAGCTTTCAGGAGGAAGATGATAACGGGAAAAAGGTTATTTACGTTGATGTGCGCCCAATGCTGTATCAGATGAAGCAGACAGGAATGATGAGTGCCAAAGATATCCAGAAGTCCAGAGAAGAAATCGAAAAGAAAATGAATGATATTGGAGAGAGTACTTTATTTTCTACAGGTGTTGCCTATGCGACAAAATGTGATAAAGCTGCAGGAGTAGATATCGATAAGATACAGACAGATTATCTCTGGAAAGAAGGCGGCCGTATGCTTGGAATTGCATTTATGATTCTGGTAGCGGCGGTTGGAGTCGGTTTTCTTGCTTCTAAGGTAGGTGCGAGTGTTGGCAGGGATTTGCGAGGAAAAATCTATAAAAAGGTTATGGGATTTTCAAATGCGGAAATGAACCGTTTTTCTACAGCATCTCTTATTACAAGAAGTACAAACGATATCCAGCAAGTACAGATGGTTACAGTAATGATGTTCAGAATGGTAATGTATGCACCAGTACTTGCAATAGGCGGTATCATTAAGGTCTTAAAGACAGATACAGGACTTGACTGGATAATTGTACTCGCAGTAATCGTTATCATAGGAACGGTGTTAATACTTATGTCTATTGCACTTCCTAAATTCAAGATAATGCAGCAACTTATGGATAAGTTAAATCTTGTATCCAGAGAGATTCTTACAGGTGTATTAGTAATCAGAGCATTTTCAAGAGAGAAGAAAGAAGAAGAGAGATTTGAAGATGCCAATAAGGACTTAATGTCAACACAGTTATTTACTAACAGGGTTATGACATTTATGATGCCTATTATGATGTTTATAATGAATGCAATTACAGTTCTTATCGTATGGATGGGAGCTAAGGGCATTGATAACGGCAGACTTCAGGTTGGTGATATGATGGCATTTATCACATATGCAATGCAGATAATTATGTCATTCTTAATGCTTACAATGATTTCAATTATGCTTCCGAGAGCAGGTGTTGCAGCAACAAGAATTGATGAAATAATCGAGACAGAACCAACAATTCATAACGCAGATAATTGTATTGAAAATGATAAGAAGTTAGATAACTTAAAAGGCGTATTATCATTTAACAATGTTAATTTCAAATATCCGGGTGCCGATGAAAATGCATTAGAGGGACTTAACTTTACGGCAGAACCAGGTAAGACTACAGCTATAATCGGTAGTACAGGTTGTGGTAAATCGACACTTATTCATCTGATACCAAGGTTCTATGATGTAAGTGATGGAAGTATCACTATTGATGGTGTGGATATAAGAGACATTTCACAACATAAATTAAGAGATTTAATAGGTTTTGTGCCTCAGAAAGGTGTATTGTTCTCAGGTGATATTGAATCAAATATTAAATTTGCAGGTGAAAAAGTAAGCGATGATGATATGAAACTTGCAGCAGAGATTTCCCAGTCATTAGAATTCATAGATTCTAAAACTGATAAATATAAATCAGAAATTGCACAGGGCGGTACAAATGTTTCCGGAGGACAGAAACAGAGATTATCAATCGCAAGAGCAATCGCAAAAAGACCACAGATTTTCTTATTCGATGACAGCTTTTCTGCACTTGATTATAAGACAGATGTGGTTCTTAGAAAGGCACTTAACCAGAACCTCAGTAATTCAACTATTATTATCGTAGCACAGAGAATCAGTACAATTCTTCATGCAGACCAGATAATAGTGTTAGATGAAGGTAAGATAGTTGGTAAAGGAACACATGAAGAATTATTAGCTTCATGTGAAGCATATCAGGAAATTGCAAAATCCCAGTTATCAGAAAAAGAGTTGAAGGGAGGTAATGCATAATGGCAGAGCAGAGAAGACGAAGTGGTCACGGAGGCGGAGGATTTGGTGCACCCGCTGAAAAGGCTAAAGATTTCAAAGGAACAATTAAGAAATTGATGTCATTTGCAAAGGTATATACACTTCAGATTGTGATGGTTATGGTATTTGCAATCGGCAGCACGATATTTACAATTGCAGGGCCTAAGATATTAGGTAAAGCTACAACAGAGCTTGGTAAAGGTCTTGGAAAAATGATTGCAGGAACAGGCGGAATTAATTTTCACAGAATAGGTGTTATTCTTGGAATATTATTAGGAATGTATGCAGTCAGTGCGTTATTTTCATTTATACAGGGCTGGTTAATGACAGGTGTATCACAGAAAATGTGTTATAACTTAAGAGATGCCATCTCCAAGAAACTTAACAGATTACCAATAAGTTATTATGAATCACGTAATGTAGGTGAAATTTTATCAAGAATTACTAATGATGTTGATACATTACAGATGAGTTTAAACCAGTGTATTACGCAGTTAATTACTTCGGTTACTACAGTTATAGGTATTCTTATAATGATGCTCAGCATCAGCCCTATAATGACTCTTATAGCAATAGTTATTCTTCCTTTATCAGGAATGATGGTTGGTTTAGTTGTAAAGAAATCTCAGAAATATTTCGTTGCACAGCAGAAATATTTAGGTAAAATAAACGGACAGATTGAAGAGGTATACAGTGGCCAGAATATTGTTAAAGCATTTAACAGAGAGGACATTGTATTAGATGAATTCGATAAGACTAATGAAGTGCTTTATAAATCAGCATGGAAATCACAGTTCTTATCAGGAATGATGCAGCCAATTATGTCATTTATTAGTAACTTAGGTTATGTGGCAGTAGCAGTTGTAGGTGGTTTCCTTGTAATTAACCACACAATTGAGATAGGTGATATCCAGTCATTTATCCAGTATGTAAGATCATTTACACAGCCTATTGCACAGCTTGCACAGGTATCTAATATGTTCCAGTCAATGGTTGCGGCAGCAGAAAGGGTATTTGAACTCCTTGACGAGCCGGAAGAAGAATTATATGTTGAGAATCCGGTTAAACTTGATAATGTAGAAGGCAACGTAACATTTGACCACGTATCATTTGGTTACAAACCTGATAAAATAATTATTCACGATTTCAGTTGCGAAGTTAAACCAGGGCAGACAGTTGCGATTGTCGGTCCAACAGGTGCAGGTAAGACTACAATGGTTAAATTATTAATGAGATTCTATGATGCCAATACAGGAAGTATTAAGGTAGATGGACACGACATTAAAGATTTTAACAGATATGACTTGAGAGATAATTTCGGTATGGTTCTTCAGGATACATGGTTGTTCAAGGGAACAATTATGGAGAATATAAGATATGGACGTCTTGATGCGACAGATGAAGAAGTTATTGCAGCAGCTAAAGCAGCACATGCACACCACTTCATAAAGACACTTCCTGATGGATATCAGATGGAATTAAATGAAGATGCAAGTAATGTGTCACAGGGACAGAAACAGCTCCTTACTATTGCCAGGGCAATACTTGCAGATAAGAAGATTCTTATATTAGATGAAGCTACAAGTTCAGTTGATACAAGAACAGAGTCAAGAATACAAAAAGCTATGGCTAATCTTATGAGAGGCAGAACAAGTTTCGTTATTGCTCACAGATTATCAACTATTAAAGATGCTGATATGATTCTGGTTATGAAAGATGGAGATATCATAGAACAGGGTAATCATGAAGAGCTTATTGCCAAGAACGGTTTCTATGCTGGTCTTTATAATTCACAGTTTGAGGATATAGCATAAAAAGATGTTGTTTTAGAGGTATGTTTCATAATTATGAACAAAGCATACCTCGCAATATTAATAGAATAAAGGTGTTGAAATGGAGGTCTTGCGATGTTAGAAAGATTTAAGAGATTTATGTATGGCAGATATGGTATAGACCAGTTTTCGAAGTTTTTATTAGTTGTATCAATAGTATTATTGTTTATATCTACAATATTTAGAAATGGATTGCTGTATTTACTTGCTTTGGCAATTATGATATATCTGTATATAAGATGTTTTTCAAAAAATTATGAGAAGCGCTATGCAGAAAATAACAGATATCTCAAATACAGTTCGAAGTTAAAAAGTGCATTTGCAACATTTAAAAGAGATATGAAGATTAGAAAAACACATCATATCTACAGATGTCCAAATTGCAGACAGAAGATAAAGATTCCTAAGAATAAAGGACGTATATCAATAAGATGTCCGAAATGCTATACGGAATTTATTAAGAGAAGTTAGAGTGGCTTTTATTCGCCACCTCGCATTGCTCGGAAATGAGGTATATATGTTTGGATATGTAACGATTAACAAACCAGAGATGAAATTTAAAGAGTACAATTTATATCGTTCATATTATTGTGGCTTATGTAAAGCTATGGGAAAACGGCATGGTAATCTATGCCGTCTTTCTTTAAGCTATGATGTTAATTTTTTAGTCATGCTGCTTACAAGTCTATATGAACCTGAATCGTATGTTACTAAGGAAAAATGTATTATTCATCCATTTAATAAGCAGAATATTAGAAGTAATGAATTTACGGATTACGGTGCCGATGTGAATCTTATGCTTGCATATAGCAAATTCGAAGATGACTGGAATGATGAGAAGAAGCTGAAGGCTAAAATACTTATGGCTCTTCTAAAAGGAAAGAATTCTAATACGATAAAAAGTTATAAAGAAAAAATGCAGGTAATAACGGATAATCTTCGTAAATTAAGTGAGTATGAGAAAGCAAATGAAACCAATATCGATTATGTCGCTGGTACATTTGGAAATATTTTATCAGAAATATATGTATATAAGAAAGACGAATGGGAGGCAGATTTAAGAAGAATGGGCTTCTATCTTGGTAAATTCATATATATTATGGATGCATACGAAGATATCGAAGAGGATATTAAGAAAGGTAATTATAATCCACTAAAAAATATTTTTTATGAGGAAGATTTCGAAAATAAGTGTTATAATATGTTAACAATGATGATGGCAGAGTGCACAAAGTCATTTGAAAGATTACCAATTGTGGAAAACGTACAGATTTTAAGAAATATATTATATGCTGGTGTCTGGGTTAAATATACACAGATATCCAGAGATAGATTGGAGAGTTCTAAGAACGGAGGACAGCATGATTGATCCATATTCAGTATTAGGAATTTCAAGAGGAGCATCTGACGAAGAGATTAAGAAGGCATATAGAAATCTCAGCAGAAAATATCATCCTGATGCCAATATTAATAATCCTAATAAAGCACAGGCAGAAGAAAAATTTAAAGAAGTACAGCAGGCGTATGACCAGATTATGAAAGAAAAAGAAGCAGGCTATTCATATAATGGAGGATATGGTAATAATGCAGGCTATGGAAATGGAGGCTTCGGAGGATTCGGTAATAATGCAGGCTATGGAAACGGAGGCTTCGGAGGAGGCTTTGGAGGTTTTGGCAATTCTTCAGGCCAGTATTCATATGGCAATGATGAGTATTCGAATCATTTAAGAGCTGCTGAGAATTATATCAGTTCAAGACATTTTAGAGAAGCGCTTAATATATTAAACGGAATGGCCGACAGAAATGCAAGATGGTATTATCTGTCTGCGATTGCTAATATGGGTGTAGGCAACAACATTAAAGCAGTAGAAGATGCAAAAATGGCAGTGAATATTGAGCCAAATAATTCAGAGTATCAGATGCTTTTATATCAGTTACAATCCGGTGGCTCGTGGTATCATTCTATGCAGTCACCATTTGGTGGAAATGTTTATTCGGATGACGGAATGTGTATGAGGTTATGTCTTGCTAATCTGTTATGCAATATGTGTTGCAATTGTGGACAATGTTAGTATATGGAAACGGAGAGAGAAGTGAAGAATTATATTTCTAATTATGGACTGGTGAAATTATATGTATATTTTATGTTTTTAATCTATCCAATATTTTTTCACAATTATTATTTTGATATAGTTACCTGCAAATACATATTATTCCTGATTGTAACAGGTATAATGTTCATAATATCCGTATTCTATATACCTGAAAATATTTTCAAGAAGATAAAGATGAGGGAAATCAGATTCAGTGTAAGTGATTATTTTATGTTTGCATTCTTAATAGTAAATGTGATTTCAACACTTTTATCGGGAGATATCTTATATGGTCTAAATGGTGCTTCGGGAAGAAATATGGGACTTTCTACGGTAATCTGCCTGACTTTCGTATATTTTCTGATATCACGTACATTTAAGTTAGATGAAACTTTCTATAGGATTGCAGCAATAGGAAGTGTGCTTGTATCAATAGTGGGAATTCTGCAATTTGCAGGAATTGATTTTCTTGGCTTTTATGATAAATTGGAATTTTCACAGAAATTATTCTACATATCAACATTAGGTCACGTTGATGTATATACAAGTTATTTTGCACTAACTATTCCTGTATTATTTATTAAATACCTACACAGTACAGCACCAAAGGAGAAGTTTTTCTATCTGACTGCACTAATAACTAATGGTGCCGGAGTGGTATGCGGTCAGTGTGACAGTGCATATATTGTAATCTTTGCATCTATATTTTTGACATTAATTTTTGGTAAATGCAGGGACAAGAGAGTAAGAATAAGTGAAGTAATTCTTCCGTTTGTATTAATCGAAGTAATTGTCAAAGTATTATTGAAAGTTAATGATAATGCGAAAGAGGTAAGAATTGTAAGTACATTTACAAAGGCATTATTTAATGATAAAGCAATTCTAATCCTAGCAGTTATTTTAGGAATAAGTATATTAATCGAAATGAAATATATAACAGATGTTATGAGATTTAAGAATGTCTATCTGTTAATTATGGGCGTTGGAATTGTGGCGTACATAATATTGATTATCTGTTTTACTACTATATTTAAAGAAGCTGATCTAGGCAAATTCGAAACGATTTTAAGGTTTAGTGACAGCTATGGAAGTTATAGAGGATATATATGGAAAGTGTTAGTTAAAGATTATCGTGATATGCCTTTTATAAATAAGTTGTTTGGCATAGGAACTGATTCATTGAGACCATATCTGGTTGCTAAATACGGAGATAAAATGTATCGTGTTACAAATGCATATTATGATAATGCACATAATGAATGTCTGCAATATCTTGCAACTACCGGAATTATAGGATTAATAACATATGCCGGACTTGTTATTGCAAGTATTAAAAATGCATTGAAGAATGAAAATTTGAGGATAATACTTGCAGCAGTTCTGTGCTATCTTGCACAGTCATTTGTTAATATTAATCAGGTAGTAACTACACCATTATTTTTCATTATGCTAAGTCTGCTTAATTGCAGAGAAGTATCGGCAGAAAAATAATTATAGAGAGTTATTTAGAAAAAGAGTGTTATAGTATAAAACGTGTTGATGAACATATAAAATAAGACATATACTAATCAAGGTGATTAGTTATATGTCTTATTTTGTGTAGTAATATATATTACAATAAATTATAAATTAACTGTTACAAAGATGTCATAAATAGCCTGAATAGCCTTTTCAAAATCAGAGTCTTCAACACCGACGATTATATTTAATTCGCTTGAACCCTGGTCAATCATCTTAACATTTACGTGTGCGTGTGCAAGTGCAGAGAAGATTCTTCCTGCTGTACCTCTTGTAGCTTTCATACCACGACCAACGACAGCTATTAATGCAATATCCGATTCGATTTCGATTGAATCAGGATGAGTATTTCTATGAATACCTGCAAGTATCTCCTGTTCTTTCTTACCGAATTCAGCCTGGTGAACAACAACACTCATTGTATCTATTCCTGAAGGCATATGCTCGAAAGAAACACCATTCTTCTCGAATTCTTCAAGAACTCTTCTACCAAAACCAAGTTCAGAGTTCATCATATCTTTTTCAATTGTAACAACTGTGAAACCACGTTTTCCTGCGATACCTGTAATTGTATATTCAGGTTTCATAGAAGTGCTTTCAACAATCATTGTACCTGGATCAGATGGTGCATTAGTATTCTTAATATTAATTGGAATACCCTCTTTTCTTACAGGGAAGATAGCATCCTCGTGAAGTACGGAAGCTCCCATATATGATAACTCTCTTAATTCCTTATATGTAATTGTGTTAATTACCTTAGGATTATCTATAATTCTTGGATCTGTAACAAGGACACCTGATACATCAGTCCAGTTTTCGTATAAATCTGCTTTAACAGCTTTGGCTACGATAGAACCTGTTACATCAGAACCACCTCTTGAAAATGTCTTGATAGTATCGTTAGGCATTGAACCATAGAAACCAGGAATAACTGCATATGCAACTTTGCTAAGTCTTTCTGAAAGAATTTCATTAGTCTTATCAGCATCAAAGTTACCATTATCATCAAAGAAGATAACTTCAGCGGCATCTATGAATTCGAAACCAAGGTAATTAGCAAGAACAATACCATTTAAGTATTCGCCACGTGATGCAGCATAATCTCTACCTGCTTTACCAACGAAACCTGACTCCATAATTGAAAATTCTTTCTCAAGAGATAAATCAAGTCCTAATTCATTAATAATGTCATAGTATCTCTTCTTAATATTTTCAAGTAAAGGTTTGTAATCTTTGCCTTTAACTGCTGCTGTATAGCATTCATATAACATATCTGTTACCTTGATATCATCTGAAAATCTCTTTCCAGGTGCAGATGGAACGATATATTTTCTTGATTCCTCAGCATGGATTATTTCTCCAACCTTTTTAAACTGTTGTGAGCTGGCAAGTGAACTGCCACCGAATTTAACTACTTTTACCATTTCAATAGTCTCCACTTTCTGTATATTTTTCTTTGATATTTCATCATTAAAAGACATTATACATACGATAGCGGTATTTTATCAAGAGTTTTTTGCAAATTAGTTAAAAATATAACATTAGAAATCAATTTCTTTATCGTAGAAGCAGGCATCAAGTAATTTCTCCATTTCCTCTTGTGTTGGAATACGTGGGTTAGAACCTGTGCAGGCATCTGAAATTGCAAGAGCAGCAACATCTGATAATTTAGAATTGAACTCGGCTTCATCAATTATTCCACCCTCATAATCTTTAATGCATTTAGGAATATTGAGTGCTTCATTCATAGATTTAAGCTCTTTAATAAGTGCATCCACTAAAGCTTCTGTAGAATCTCCTTTCAGACCAATGAAAGTAGCAATTTCTCCATATCTTACGGCTGCTTCAGGATTCTTTGAGTTATATTTAATTACTTTAGGAAGATACATTGCATTTGCACAGCCATGAACAATATGTCCACCTGAATATGCAGCTCCTGTTTTATGCGCCATTGAGTGGACTATACCGAGTAATGCATTAGAGAAAGCCATACCTGCGAGGCATTGTGCATTATGCATTCTGTCTCTGGCTTCCATATCACCATTATATGATTTAATTAAATCATTATGAATCATCTTAATTGCATGGAGTGCAAGCGGGTCAGTATAATCACAATGTAATGTTGAAACATATGCCTCGATTGCGTGAGTCATTGCATCCATACCTGTATGTGCAGTAAGTTTTGGAGGCATCTTTTCAGCCAGATCAGGGTCAACGATTGCAACATCTGGTGTAATATTGAAATCAGCTAATGGATATTTGATACCTTTAGCATAGTCAGTAATTACACTGAAAGCAGTAACCTCTGTAGCGGTTCCTGATGTAGATGGAATTGCACAGAATTTAGCTTTTGTACGAAGTGTTGGAAAATTAAAAGGAATACAAAGTTCTTCGAATGTGACATCAGGATATTCATAAAATGCCCACATTGCTTTAGCTGCATCAATTGGTGAACCACCGCCCATTGCAACAATCCAGTCAGGTTCAAAGTCCTGCATAACTTTTGCACCTCTCATAACTGTTTCAACACTTGGATCAGGTTCGACATTTTCGATAAGTTCAACTTCCATACCGGCAGCTTTAAGATTATCGACTGCTTTATCAAGAAAACCAAAGCGCTTCATTGAGCCACCGCCAACTACTACAACAGCTTTTGTACCTTTAAGGTTCTTAAGTTCATCTATAGAACCTTTGCCATGATATAAATCTCTTGGTAATGTAAATCTTGCCATACTTAACCTCCATTCCTTGTTGCCTGAAATAACGTTTCTAATTATTGAAATTTCAAAAATAATACTTAAGTGCAAAGTACACTTTTACCACTAATCACTATATGAAAAAGGCAACAAAATTATACTGATATTATAACATACCGCGGTGTAAATAACAACGAATTAAATGGAAAAATGAAGTGACAGATGATGGAAAAAAGACGAAAGATTTGAAATTTATTTGACATAAAAAAGGACAAATGGTAATATACAAGGAAATAATGTCGAAAAGTAGGAGACATTGGAGAGAGTGGGTAGACACCCGGAAATGAGGATTAGTTATGAAAAATAAGAAATTAATTATGATTTTTGTCATAATTATTATTGTTGTGTCTGCAAGGATATGTGTATCAGCAGAAACTTATGAGTATGACAAATTAAACAGATTAGTAAAAGTTGTACATGATGATGGAAGTTATACAGAATATAAGTATGATAAGAATGGTAATTTAATTAGTGTAAAGGTGTATAACAAAGAGACAACAAAAAAAGAGCAGGAAACGACAAAGAAGAATCCGGAGACGACAAAGAAAGAGTCAGAGACGACGAAGAAAGAGTCGGAGACAACAAAGAAAGAGTCAGAGACAACAAAGAAAGAGTCGGAGACAACAAAGAAGAATCCGGAGACAACAAAGAAAGAGTCAGAGACAACAAAGAAGAACCAGGAGACAACAAAGAAAGAGTCAGAGACAACAAAGAAGAACCAGGAAACAACAAAGAAAGAGTCGGAAACAACTAAAAAGTATGAGGATAAGAAACAGCAGAACAATGCTGAAAATAGAATAGAACAGGTAATAGAGAAGACAAAGCGGACACAGGCAAGAAATGACAATGTGTTAAATCAGCCATTTAATAGTGTTTTGAGTATTATAAAACAGTACGATGAGAATAATGAAAATAATAAGAGCAAAAATTCTGTTAATGGTGAAACAGACAGTAAGGTTGTAAAGAATACAGGTAATGATACCACACTTAATAAAACATATAGAGATAGTAAAACAAATAATACAAATCGCTTCAGTGTAAATAATAATGCAACAAGTACGCCATATATGACGGCAAGGAAGTTATTTGAAAAAATTTCAGATAACGTGAATAGCAGAGCGATGAAGATGAATGAGTATATATACAAAATAATAATGTTTATAAAGCTTATGAGAGTATCATGATATAAAATAGGCAATAAAAATTTATATATGTTGTAAAAATAAGTAGGAGAAAAGTTATGAAAAGAGAGACATTAAAAAGAATTGTAGCAATAGTATTGGTAATAGTTATGCTGCCTGTAAGTGAATGGGTAGATACAGGAATTTTTAATAAAAATAATTCAAAGACATATGCGGATGAAGTGGTTAATGAAGCAGAACAACCGGAAAATGTAAAAACATTTGAAAACATTATAACACTTGAGAGTAAGATAGGTGACAAAGGCGAAGTTTGTTTAAAATGGAATGACATTAACGGAAATAATCAGAATGATAAAAAGAATTATACATATCTGATATTCAGAGATAACAAAATAATTGCCAGTACAAATGATATAGAATATTCTGACTATAATACTGAATCTGATGGACATTATACATATAAAATAATTGTTTATTTAGATGAGAATGGTGTATATGGTACAAGTCAGGATGTTAGTATTGATATGCCCGAGGATTTAAGTATTGATAAAGATTATACTATGAATAGGGATATGGCTGTCTATAATCTTGATATTATGAAAGGAAATCTTGACCTTAATGGGCATACTTTGACTGTTTATGGAAATGTCAATGCAGAAGAAGGATATTTATTATTTAACAAGGGAAAATTAAAATGTGGTGGAAATGTTACCTTTGAAAATAACTCTGGTTGTAAAATGATTTATTCTACAGATGAAATGACTGTCAGGGGAAATCTTACCTGCAATTCAGAAACTGATGATAGAAGATATAAGTTTAAAAACGGACGAATTGATTTGTATGGAGATTTTACTGCTGCAAAAGATGTGCAATTTAGTGATGCATTAACAATGAATCTGAGAGGAGATGGGCTTCAGACAATAACCTCTGATATAATAATAGATAATCTTGTTAGTTATAATAGTAGTGATGCGGGGATATTTTTGAAGAATTATAATCAGCCAATAAAATGTGAGGTTAATGGAAACATCAGAAGAGAAGATAGAAGTAATATAGATAAGAAAGAAGATGTTTATGTTCAAAATTGGACACTTGATAAAGATGAAGTAATAGAGACTAATTTATATATAAGTGGTGGAGAAGTCAATCTTAATGGACATACCCTTTATGTTAAAGGAAATGTCAATGTAACAGATGGAAGCCTTAGAATTAATGGTGGTACATTAAATGTTGATGGTAGTGTTGATGTTAATTATGCATCATATTCAGAAGATATTGGTGACTATGTAGGCAAAGGCAATATCATTATGGACAATGATAATGACAGGATAAATGTTAAGGGATATATAAATATATATACAGATAACAATATATTCAATAATGGCGAAATAAGTACGGATGGAGATATTTATATAACGAAGAATGTATATATTGCAAATAATATAAGGGCAAATTCAATTTCAATAGAAGGGATAATTGAAATAGGCGGTAATGTGGAGGTCAATGAGTATAATTACGGCGGCGGGGATATTATAATGAACAAGGGAAAATTAATAATTTATGGATATTTTAATACACAATGGGCATCTTCAGATAATATTGTGCTTAAGATGAGTCATCCGGAGGACTATGTCTGCATATATGGCAGATGTGACCTGGGATTTGCTGAAAACATTTGTGATGGAACTATTGAACTTAAGGGAAAATATAATAGTATAAATACATATGATAATGCAAAAGTAATTCTAAGTGGATGGAAAACACAGAATATTTCCGGAAACATTTCAAATCTGATAGTAAATAATACATCAATTGATGGAATCAGTATAGATGAAGAGGCGAAAATAAAAAACATACGTTATGAGGAAATAACACCATCATATAATGGGATTAAATATTATGATTTAGGAACATTGGACAGAGATATGGTAATAGATGGGGACTTTGCCCTAGACAGTAATCTTGATCTAAATGGGCATAAGCTGACAATAAATGGTTCATTTTATCATTGTGATGGCTCTATAATCTTTAATGGCGGAAGATTAGAAGTAAAAGGGGATTATCAAATGATAGAGGATTATTATAGTTATTATAGTGAACCGGTTTCTATCTGTATGAATAATGAAAATGATTATTTTAAAGTTAATGGTAAGTTTAATGTTTTAGATACACAGTCTAGTAGTATGTATAAAGGTACACTTGAGATAGGTGGAGATATAAATTCAGAGATTAGTCTGGGAACAGATGATGAGCTACTGGTCATATTAAATGGAAAATCAGATCAGATACTTAATATATCAGGAAGTATTGGAAGAATTAAGAATAATAACAATACCGGAAAAGTTCATATAGTAAGTGGCAGTCTGAATAATATAGAAAAAACAAAGAACAGAATCTATGCGGATAATTCAGAAATAATATATGGCTGGATACTAAATGAAGATATAGAGTTAGACAATGTGGAGTTAATAGGTGGAGAACTTGACCTTAATGGACACACAATAATTGTAAATGGAGATTTTGTAAATAACAATGGAACAGTAAATATTAATAATGGAAAACTAATAATTAATGGTGATTTCAGCCAGTATGCAGGAGATTCAAAAATAGATAATGGGTACTTAACAATCAAGGGAGATTTAATACAGAATGATGGAACATTTTGCCTGAATAACGGAAATGTGATAATAGAAGACCAGTGTAGATTTAACAGTGGTAGTCTTGTTATGGAAAAAGATATTGATAACATAAGTATATCAGGAAATTTATACATTGGAGAAAATTATTTCACAGAGATAGCAGACCTTAATGGAAAGATTAGCGTTAAGGGAGATATAACGATTGAAAAAAGAAAAAAAGTTAAATTAGATGGTAATCTCACATTATGTCTTAATGGAGTTAAAAAACAGGAAATTGATACAGACTCTGAATTTATTATACCTAATCTTGAATGTGAATGTGAAAGTGTGTATATATATGGCTGGGGCAATTTTGGCGCATCAGGAAAAGTATATGGCAATGATACAAATATAAATAATTTATGCGTATATGATACCACCAGTATGGAAAATAATAGTATTTCGGGCAGAGTAAAAGTAAAAGATAATATAGAACTGGTAAGAGATATTGATATAAATGGTGATATTATAATATCTGGAAATGTTAAGATTAAGAGCAAAATAAGTGCAAGAAATATAGAGATATCAGGTGTGAGCCTTACCATAGACGGCTCGTTAAGTGCAGGTGAAAAATTATGCCTTAGTAGATATAATGGTAAGGAATCAAAATTAATAAATAATGGGGGTGTAGTTACAGCAGGAGAACTGATTATTAAGAATGGTTCACAAATAGAGATTACAGATGAAAAATCAATTATCAATTGTAAAAATTTAAAGTATGAATCAGACAATCTATCATGTCTTGATAAGGGAACATTAAATATAACAGGAAATATGGATATAAACAGTAAATTTATAACAACAGATTTATGTAATATAATTATGTCAGGAGAAGATACTCAGGAAATAAGGACTAAAGAGACAACTAATCTTGGTATGGTAAAATCATTAAATGATTCTGTACATGGAGTAAAAATAAGCAGTAAAATTAAAATTACAGATTTACAAAATGGTAAGCATAGAGTGGGATATATCTATGATGGGGAGACTATCACAAATGATACGGCTATAGATGGAGATGTATATGTAAGTGGATATTTAGAAATAAATGCTTGCTCATTATTGGTATATGGAAACTTATATCAAGATAGAGAAATTATCTGTAATGATGCAAGTGTAGAAATAAAAGAAAACTTGTATCAAGGATACAATATTAGAGTTGAAAATACAAAAATAGAAGTAAAAGGTAATTATGTAGTAAATGCGATTTATAATAATATATCAAAAACTAATGAAGTGGATAATTCGAAAATTGATATAAGGGGAAATCTTATATTAGAATCATGCTGGCATTCATATATAGATGTTAATCTTGATGGAAGTATATTACACAGAGAAAACGATAAATATGCAAAATATATTGAAGCATATATATATGCCATATTGACATTTAATGGTGAAAAAGTTAATAATGATAAAAATACTATAGCTGAAGTTGATACAATGATTGTAAACAGTACAGAAATTACTTTGGAGGATGAATTTTGTGTTCGTAAAGAAATAGATTTAAAGGATGCTAAACTTAAAGGACAGCCATTAATAAAAGTACAGGGGTTAGGCAGCATAAAGAATGAAATAATAGAAGCAGACATTCAGCAAGATAATTCTGTAATTAAAAAGTTAGAACATAACCTTTGTGTTAAAGGCAAGTTAGAAATGGGATATGTGCAATTGGACAAATATACAGTAAAGGCTGACAGCATTACAAATATAGGTACAACATATGTAAATGATGGAGAAATTATATCTGAAAATGAATTTGATAATTCAGGCACACTAAATGTTGATAATGGTAAAATTATATCTAAAAGCTTCGTGAACCAGGGGCATTTAAATATGAATAATGGTTCTTTAGAGACTGACAATATAATTAACAAATATATTATCAATGCAGAGTCAGGTCAGTTAATCTGTAATGGAAATACGATAATAGATAGTGGATATGAGGATAAAAATAATGTTTATAGTTGTTCACTCAATATGGACAACGAACAGGGTTATGTATTAGTAAAGGGTGACCTGCACATAGGAACAAAGACAGGTACAGGAACACTGTCAGCAGGTACATTGGAAGTAAAAGGTGATTTCATATGTGACAAGCCTGAGAGCTTTTGTGCCACAGGAACGCATAAGACTATACTAAGCGGAAACAATAATGAGGGAAAATTAAGACAGAAGATAACTGTCAATAATTACAGAAACAGCCAGTTATTTAATGTTTTAGTAATTACTAAAGCATTAGAGAAAGGTTATGAATCAGACATTGACATTAACAGATTATGTAGTGTCATAGTAAGAGATTATAATGACAAAGAAAACCCATCAGACGTAGAGAATCTGGCAGCTACAGAGATTACGATGGATACAATTTCGTTAAAATTTGATGAAGCTGCTGATAATATGGAAGTATGTGGATATTATCTGTATAGAGATGGAGAATTAATTGCTGACATTAATAACACAACATATAAAGATATAGAACTGATGCCGGGAACAGATTATACATATGAGGTATGTGCATATGATTACTGTGATAATAAATCGACTAACAGAACACTTCTTACAGTTACGACAGAGGGTGATAATGAGCCGCCTACCATACCTTATAGGTTCAGTATATATAAGAGAACAGGAAGTTCAGTATCAATGTCCTGGTATGCATCTACAGATAATCTTGGAGTTGATAGATACGAGATATATCGTAATGGTAAGAAAATAGATGAATTGAAGGCTGGTAAAAATGATAATTATATTAATTACAGAGACAGTGATTTAAAACAGGACACAGTATATGAATATTATGTAGTAGCAGTTGACAGGGCAGGTAATCGTTCTGATAAAACCAGTGTAATAAAAACATATGTAAGTAATCCGGCAATTGAGAGGATATCACCTGGCGATAATAGTGCTATAGGCAATGATAAAGTTAATATAACCATATATGCAAATAATAATATTAATAATTCAAATTATACAGCAGCATTAGAATATAGACATAATGACAGTGAATGGCAGGCTATTGCGGATAAATTACATTTCTCAAGAGAATCTTATGGAAGATTATATGCATCATATAATTGGGATATAAACAACATAAATGATGGCGGCGAGTATGAAATTAAGATTACTGTATATGATGAAGATGGTAACAGTTCTACTAAATCAGTTACATATATCATTGATAAGTCAGCACCGGAGAAACCACAGAATCTGACAGTTAAGAGTGAAGACGGTGTTAATATACTGCATTTTACACCATCGGTAAGTGCTGACTGCGAAGGTTATGTAGTGTACAGGAAGACAGAAGATAATAATGTATTTAAACAATATGTGAAAATCCCAGGCAAATTCGAGACCGGATATAGTGATAAAAATGTCGAAGAGGGCAAAATATATGAATATGCAATATCAGCATATGACAAATATAATAATGAAAGCAGTATTACTGAATCAGTAACAATACAGACAACAAGGGATAACATACCTCCTGTTATTAAGGGAATAACACCTGATGATAAAGAGATAGCAGGAGTGAAAGAAATAAGTGTTACTGCAGCAGATAATGTGAAAGTTAAGCAGATTACACTCTATTATAACAGGGAAGATGATAATAAAACAACGAAGATAGGTACAAGCGAATGTGTAGACGGTGTGGCTGCATTTAATTTTGATACCACGAAATTAGAAGATGGAGTATATATATTATCTGCAGTTGCAATGGATATTGCAGGAAATGAAAGTACAGAGTTATATACCAGAAGATATACAACAGATAATACAGGTATAGATAAAATAGAACTAGATAAGCATACCATAAAGGCAACAAGTGTACAGTTAAGATGGAAAGATGTTAAGGCAGATGACTTAGCATATTTTGCTGTGGAGAAATTAGTTAATCCTGATACAGATGAATTCGTGAGAATCGGAACTGTAAAAGATGTATTAGGCTATAATGTGAACAATTTAAAACCTGAAGAAACTTATACATTCAGAGTAGTCGGATATGACAGGCTTGGTAACCGGGGAATACCATCTGATGAAATAACTGTTACAACCATAAGTGATGAGATTTCACCATCAATTAACAGTATACTTCCAATACAGTCAAGATATAGAGATACAATTGAGCTGTCAATGTCTGTATCAGATAATGATGGAGTGAAAAATGGAGTATTTGCATACTCTGTGGATGGTATAAATTATGTTAAGTTAGCAAGCATTGAGACAAAGGAAAAATTATGTAATGAAACTATTGAGTATGTATGGAATACTGCAGATATTCCGGAGGGCGAAGTATATGTGAGATTCCAGGCATATGATTTGTCAGGAAATAAAAATGCCTTATTAGAGGGTGGTAATGAAGTAATTGCCAAATATATAATTGACAGAACAGCACCTGACAGACCAGAGAACACGAAAGCATATGGTGAAAAAGGATATGTTAATATATCGTGGGACGGTCAGGAGGGAGATACTGCCTGCTACGTTGTCAGCAGAGCCGATGGTGAGGATGGAGCCTTTTATAACATATCAGATAAATGTACAAACACAGACTATTATGATAATAATGTAATTCCGGGACATACATACAGATATAGGGTAGCAGCAACAGATATCGCAGGAAACACAGGCGAATATGGTGAAATAGTATCTGCTACAGCAGATGAGGATACTGAGGCACCTGTGATTAAAGGCATTTCTCCAAAGACAGATTCGGTAATCGGATTAAATGGAAATATTAACATAGTAGCAATTGATAATTCTGCCATTCAGGAGGTAGTGGTTGAATGTAAGAAAGAGGCTGATGATGCAGGCTTATTTAATAAGATATATACTAAGACATATTTAGAAGAAAATGAAAGAAGTGTATATGTACAGTTCTCACCAAAAGAAGTGGGACTTACAGAGGGAAAATATGATTTCAGAGTATCTGCAACAGATAAGTTCGGAAATTACAGTGAATATACAGAAGTCAGCTATACTATAGATACGACACCACCTGATACACCTGTAATTGAGTGTATTCCGGGAGGATATAAGATAGAAGTAGCAATTACAGGTGAACAGTCAGAAGATTTTAAAGAATATAAAATATATAAGGCTGATGTATCAGGAGGCGGATATAGCTGTATAGCTACTACTAGTGCCAGAAAATACATAGACAAAACAGCAGTACCGGGCAGAATATATTGTTATAAGGTATTAGCTTACGATATATATGGCAACTATTCAGAATCAGAGGTTGTTACATCATATGCTACAGATGAGGATACAGAAGCACCAGTAGCCATAATCACAGAGAATATCTGTACGCTGACAGGCTTCGAAATATCATTAGATGGCGGTGCATCGACCGATAATGTCAGAATAACAGATTATACATGGAGTATGGGAAATGGTGACGTATTAAAGGGAGTTATGCCTGTATACACATATAATAAAGAGGGTGTATATACGGTAAAACTGACCGTTAAAGATGTGGCAGGAAATACTTCAAGTGCTGAGACAACGGTAAAAGTCCTTAATAATGAAAATAGTGGAACTGCAACCGTAAATGTAACAGATAAAAATGGTATACCATTGCCATATGCAGATATATATTTAAAATCACCTGATGGCAGCATAGATACAATGCGTGCAGATGCTAAAGGCGAGATAAAAATAGCAGGTGCAGAGGGTGTATATGAGATAGCTGCTTATTATGATAAATATTTACCGGCAGACACTACAGTAGTCATAGACAGATATGAGAAGAAGAAAATTAATCTACAGCTTGAAGAGGGTAATATTGTAGTTGGTAATCTTGATGTTAAGAGAATGACATTACAGGAGATTATAGATGCAGGAGTAGATGTATCAGATCCTGATAATATCAATTCATTTGCGTTTACCATAACTGTTAAATTGGCTAAATCGCCTATTCCACGCCAGATACAGTATATCGGAGGCGGAATATCAGAAACACCTGGTAATGCATTAGATTTCCATGGAGAATGGAAGGAGCCAGAGTCAACTTCATCAGGAACACATACGCCGGCAAAAGAACCCGTACCGGAAGCTAAACTGTTAGAGAAAGACCAGCCTATAATTGCAATAGTGTCTACGTCTAATACAGTAAGCTGGCTTAAAGATATGTATAGTGTGGATTTGAATATACTGAATGCAGCAGAGACAAAATATGTTATAAAAGAATCAAAAGCAGAATTAAAATTACCGGATGGAGTATCTTTAGCAGTGACTAAGGACAAACAGTCATTGACATATGATATGGGTAATATTATGGGACAACAGCAGAAGACAGCGACATGGGTTGTAAAAGGGGATAAATCAGGCTCATATAAGCTGGAGGCAGATTTCACAGGTAAATTGTCTCCATTTAACAGAAATATATATGCACATTTTGAAACAGAGAAAGAATTCGAAATAACCAAAGGAGAGGGAATAGTTGTATCCATATATCCGGAAAAAGATGCATATATAGACGAGAATTATTATATACAGTTCGAGATTAAGAACACATCAGGAAAAGACCTGTATAACTTCCATACATCAATGCCACCGTATCATTATGAATCTTCCAGAAGTGATACGTTAGTCATAGATAAAGATAAAAACGAAACAGTTCATAGAGGAAGCTCAAATATAATCTCTGCACCATCGGGTTACACAAGTGCAACAGTACTAAAAGGAGGAGATACTTTTAGAATACCGGTATTATATTCGGGACAGGCAGTAAATGGAACATATTTTACTAAGTTTGGAGGTTCTGGTGATAAGGATAAAGAATATTATACATTGATAGAATCATTAGTAGAGGCATTTGGTGATATAGAGGGTGTAACAATAGAGGTACATCCTATAGACAGTCATATTTCCAAAACGATAGTAGAACAGGTAGAGGTTAAGAATTATTTCGGTGACCCTGTAGATTTAAGTACAGGTGCATTTACGGACAGTATGACACCTATGAGTGTAAATGCTGCTTCAGAGTTAGCGTTTAACCTTGAATATAATTCCGGACTTTCAACATTAAAAGGTGAAAACGGATATGGTTTCTATAATAATTTAGAGACATCAATAGAGGATAAAAATAATGTTATATCACTAAATCTTACATCAGGCATAACAGGTGCATTTATTAATAAGGAAATGGCAGATGGAACCTATTATGGCAAGGTGGTTGATGATGAAATATTCCTTGAAGAGAATTCAAATGTTGGTGAATATATACCGATATCAGAATTAACAAAGGAGTATAAGCTGTTTAAAGAAGCTGATGGTACATATAAGGTAATTACACCGACAAATGAAATATATCTATACGATGAATCAGGAAGAAACACACAGATAACTGATTCTAACGGAAGAAACAGATATATTACATATGGAAATACACAGAAAATAATTACAGAGGAGGCAAGTGGAAAGAGAATTATAATTAACTATAATTCTGAGGGATTAATTACATCTGTTGCAGATGATAATGGAAGAAAATCGACATTCACATATCAGGACGGAAAGCTTATGACCTATACAAATGTAATGGGAGAAACCACTACATTTACTTATGATGCAGAAAACAGAATTATAAGCGAGACAGATTGTGAAAACGTTACATATGTTAAAAATATTTATGATGAAAAAGGTAGAGTAATAGAGCAGTCAGATGCTGATGAGAGTAAGAAGAGTCTTAAGATGACATATGAAAATGATGGTGAAAATACTATTGTGAAAGCCTATGACAGTTTAGGAAATGTCGGTGAAGTAGTATTAGATTCCAATGGAAGAACCATTAAGAATGTTAATACAAATGGAAATGTTACAGAAATGGGCTATGATGAAAATGGCAATCAGATATTTGAAAAAGATGCATTAGACGGAACAGTCATCAATGAGTATGACAGCCATAACAGAAAGATATCAGTCAGAGACCAGAGTGGTAATAAACTTAAATTCACCTATGATGATAATGGCAATGTAACATCAACAACAGATGCTAATGGAAATACTGCCACATACGAATATAATGACAGAAATCTGCTTATTAAAACTACAGATTATGCAGGATGCGTAACTACATATGAATATAATGATTATGCACAGGTATTGAGAAAGACCATAGAAGGTATTGGAAGTACAACATATGAATATGCCGAAGGAATGTTAGTAAAGACGACAGACTATAATGGCAATGCGAAAACATATACTTATGACGGAACAGGCTGTGTGGTCAGTGAGACAGATGCCCTTGGAGGCACTACCGTTTATACACACGATGCCTTGTTAAGAACATTAACTAAGACAAATGCCCTCGGAGGAACAAAGTCATATACATATGATAAATATGGAAATGTTCTTACAGAGACTAATGAAGCAGGACAGACTACAACATATGAATATGACATTATCGGAAATAAGACGGCAGACATTACTCCTGACGGCAGAAAGATAAGATATGAATATGATTCAAATGGAAGAAACACTAAGATAATTAAACCTGATGGTACTGAATTAAGTTATACATATGATGCCGAAGGAAATATGCTTAGTGAAACAGATGAGTCAGGCAATGTAATAACTTATGAATATGATGCACTTAACCAGAAGATAAGCGAAACCAATGCAGCAGGTGACCAGATAAAATATGCATATTATCCAAATGGAAAATTATATGCAGAAATATATCCTGATAATAGCCGTACACTTTACACATATGACAGCACATGGAAATTAATCAGAAAAACAGACTCACAGAATAATTCAGAAACATATCGATATGATGAAATGGGAAGAATTATTGAGACCAGAGATGCATTAGGCAATTCAGAGAAATGCGAGTATGGCATAAACGGACGTTTACTAAGCACAACAGATAAAAATGGTAACACAACCTCATACAAATACGATGCAAACGGTAACTGTATCGAAAAGACATTACCAGATGGAACCATAATGACTAATACATATGATGCATTGTCAAGATTAATATCAGTAAGTACAGAGACTAAGGCAAATGGTAAGATAACCATTTCATATGAATATGATGCTTTATCACGTCTTACTAAAACTATAAATGAAGCAGGAAATGCAAAGACATACAGTTACGACAGACTTGGCAATCTTATAAGTGAAACAGATGAAGAAGGACATACAACCCGTTATGAATATGACATAAACAATAATCTTATAAAGACAATAGGTGCTGCAGGTCATGAAAATACATATGAGTATAATAATACCAATAATCTCATAAAAGAGAATAAATACACTAATACAGAAGACAGCGTAACAACCTCATATAATTATGATAAAACAGGCAGACTTACAGAAGTAACAGACCCATTAGACGGAATCACCAAAACATCTTATGATAACATAGGAAATGTTACAACGGTAACCGATGCAAATGGAGGAACAACAACCTACACTTATGACAAGATGTGCAGACCGGTATCAGAGACAAATGCCATAGGCATAACAAAGACAAATGAATACAATGCAACAGGACTTCTTACGGAAAGTACAAACGGAAGAAATCAAAAGACAAAATATACATATGATGCCATCGGAAGAATAAAATCAAAGGAAGATGAGACAGGCAGGATAACATATGAATATGATAAAAACGGCAATGTATTAAAAGAAACAGAGGAGAAAAAACAGAATACCACAGGCAATATACAGGTGGTATCAGATAAAAACGTCAAAGTCATTAAGAGAACATTTGACAGCCGGAACAGAGTAACATCATACACTGATGCAAATGGCAAAACAATCAGATACGGCTATGATGAATTAGGCAACATACTTACAATAGCATATCCAGGCGGAGAAACAATCCGCTATACATACTATGCAAGCGGTCAGATAGCAACAGTAACAGACAGCAAAGGCAGAGTAACTTACTATAAATATGATAAAACAGGAAATCTGACAGATACAGAAAGACCAAACGGAACAAAAGAGCATTGTGAATACAATGAGCTTGGTTTACTGACCTCTAAAAAGGATATAAAAACCGCTACAGGTGAGGTCATCAACGAATATCATTATAAATACGATGTCAGAGGAAATATCGTAGGTGTTGTAGATGTAACAGCTGATACATCTACATTGCCTGTACCAGACACTGCTAACAAGACAGCATTGAAACTTGCAGCAGAAAGTAACAGCATAGTAACATCTGATGGTGAAACAGTAACTACTTCATTAGAAATGGAATATGACAGTGCAAACCGTCTTATAAGCTATAATAATAAAAAGATAAAATATGACAAAGACGGAAATATGTTATATGGTCCTGTGAATGGAGAAATGTGTAACCTTACATATGACAGCCGAAACAGACTTATCAGTGCAGGAAATGTAACATACGACTACGATGCCGAAAACACAAGAATATCAGTAACAACAACTGATAAAAAGATTACATATGTGACAGATGTGGCAGGCGAAATGTCGCAGGTATTAGAATCATATGAGAAAACTAATGACGGAAAGAAGATACATACAGTCTATGTATATGGCAATGGTCTGATATACAGTTATAATGATAATGAAGCAGACAGCACAACATACTATCATTACAATAATATTGGAAGTACCACAAAGTTAACTGACAATA
>ENA-ORMS01000924-ORMS01000924.1-human-gut-metagenome-genome-assembly--contig:-NODE-924-length-26534-cov-4.003965_pt1 | contig 26534 bp, 42 predicted proteins | sample MGYA00242104_ERZ508997 | MGnify/ENA primary metagenome ERZ508997 (study PRJEB26280, sample SAMEA2338704) | human gut metagenome | biome: human gut; feature: human-associated habitat; material: faeces... | reverse complement strand
TCTGCGCGAAAGCGCGCAAATTCACGGACACGCCGCTGGCTGTCGGCTTCGGCATCGGCTCGCCGGAGGCTGCCGTCGAGGCTGCGGCAAAGAGCGATGCTGTCATCGTCGGCAGTGCTGTCGTCAAGCGCCTGATGGACGGCCGCTTCGCAGAGGCCATGGCGCTGATCGGCGCCATGCGCGAGGCCCTCGATGCGGCGTACGGCAAGGATGCCTGACCGCCATATTATCGGATATCCTATGTGTGACATGAGAGGAGCAATCATCATGGAACTCAAACCATCGCGGGAGGCGTTCTGCAAGCTGGCGGCGGAGACGAATCTCATCGCTGTCGCCAAGGAGATCAACATGGATCTCGACACGCCTGTCTCCGTTTACTATAAGCTCGTCGGCGAGAAGAAGGGCTTCATTCTCGAATCCGTCGACACGACACATCAGCAGTTCGGCCGCTTCTCGTTCATCGGAGCGGAGCCGTTTGCCCGCCTGCAGGTCTTCAAGGACAAGCTCATGATCAACGAGAATGATGAAGTGCATCGTGGGCGAGCCGGTTGAGACGCTCAAGACGTACATGCAGGGCTATAGGCCGGCCGTCGAGGATGCTTCGCTGCCGCTCGCGAACGGCGGCATGGTCGGCTACCTCAACTACGACATCGTCGCGACGTTCGACCGCGTGCGCGGCATGGAACTCGGCGAGGAGGAACTCCTGGGCCAGTTCATGATCTGCCGCGTCCTCGTCGTCTACGATGCGCTGCACAACAGCGCCCGCCTCATCTGCCTGGCTGATACGAAGGGGCGCGATGCCGATGAGGCGTACGATGCCGTCGTCGAGATGATCGCGAAGGTCGAGGCACGCCTCTCGGCAACGCTCGCGCCGCAGGCTGGTGAGACGGCCAAGCGCCGCGAGAAGGTCGACTTCCTCAAGAAATTCGGCAAGGCGCCGGAGGACTTCCTGAAGGCCATTCGCAAGGCCAAGGAGCACATCTTCGCGGGCGATATCTTCCAGGTCGTGCCCTCGCGCCAGTTCCGCGAGAAGATCACGAAGCCGTGCTTCCATTTCTACCGCCGTCTGCGCCAGGTCAATCCGTCGCCCTACATGTTCTACTTCAACTTCGGCCCCGTCAAGCTCGTCGGCGCTTCGCCGGAGATGCTCGTCAAGGTCGCAGGCGATGCGGTCTACACGTACCCGATTGCCGGCACGCGCCGCCGCGGCCGCGATGATGCTGAGGATGCGGCTCTCGCCACGGACCTCAAGGGAGACACGAAGGAATGTGCGGAGCACTCGATGCTCGTCGATCTCGCGCGCAACGACATCGGCCGCATCAGTGAGCCGGGCACGGTCCGCGTGACAAAATTGCGCCAGGTCGAGTATTTCAGCCACGTCATGCACATGGTCTCGGAAGTCGTCGGCAAGCTCAAGAAGGGCTACACGCCGATGGATGTGCTGCGCGCGACCTTCCCCGCCGGTACTGTCAGCGGGGCGCCGAAGCTCCGCGCGATGGAAATCATCAACGAGCTCGAGCCAGTCAAGCGCAATTCGTATTCGGGAACCGTCGGCTACATGGACTTCTGCGGCAACATGGACATGTGCATCACGCTGCGCACGATGCGCATCGAGAACGATGACACGGCCGTCATTCAGTCCGGCGCCGGCATCGTGGCCGATTCCGTGCCGGAAAAAGAATATCAGGAGATCTTGCAGAAGTCGAAAGCCCTGTTTGAAGTTGTAGAGGAGGTCGAGAACGATGTTGTTGCTTTTAGATAATTAGCAACGTTTATGGCTGTATCTGAATAGCACGAAACCCCTATAGCTACTAGATTTGTAGCTATAGGGGTTTTCTGGTTTTTATGGAGGTTATTCTGTTTTTCTGGTGTTTAAGCACTTTTTAAGCACTAGCTTTCCCATGAGTTCCGCTGCTTTACGGTCGTTATCTGCGACATAATGCGTGTAGACATTGAGGGTAGTCATAGGTGACGCATGACCAAGACGATGGGCAACTGACTTGATGTCAACACCATGTGCTAACAACTGAGTGGCATGGACATGTCGAAGATCGTATATCCGTAGTTTCGGATAGCCAAGCTCATCGAATAGTTTACGGACATTTCTATTGATTGTCGATGGAGGAACAAAGGAGTATTTGCGTCCGTAGAATACAAACTGGCTTTTCCTCGGTATCTCATTGATAATCTCTAGGATAGAATGGTCAACAGGGATGATGCGTGTAGATGACTCTGTTTTCAATTTCTGGGAATACTCGAAGTTCGTTTGTCCCCTTGTGATTGTAGCAACAATACTAATCGTGTCATTCTTGAATTCAATGTCTTTCCATCGTAAGGCACATGCCTCACCAACACGGATGCCAGAGGATACAATAAGGAGCATCATATGGTATAGATATGGATAGGATGCCCTCTCAATGGCAGCATGGATGATATTCTGCACTTCTTCCATCGTGGGCAATATCTTCATGGTATTCGTGTGCCTGACATTTCCCCTGTTTCCAAACACTGGCACGTCATGGATGAATCCCTTGCGCTTGGCATATAAGAACAAGGAATGTATCTTAGAGCACCTGGTACTCATTGTTGTCTCTGCCGCGTCCATATCATCCAATATACGATCAATGTCATTCCCTTGGATAGAACCGATATTCCTAGCGTACATATTGGATAAACAGGTGTTGAACACGCTTTCCAATGTCTTTCTAGTAGAGGTCTTTAGATTCTTATCCTGGAAATACATATGGATAACCTCTTGAAGCGTGTATGAAGTAGATACGGATTTATCATATTTCCGTAGCAATTCCCTTGCTTCACGCATGGACTTCACAATGCGGCTATGGCGTCTCTGTTTTTTCTTCCCGTTTTTATCATAGGTGTAGCCAACAGTGACCGTGACCTTATATCGTTTATCAGGGAGCTGCTGAATACTACCCAAAGAAGAACGTTGTCTCATTTTCAATCACCTTTGTACAACTTAATGCAAAATGCCATGAATCTTTCCGTGACAGTAAAGTATTCTGCTAAGTCAGACAAAGATACATGTCCTATTTGCACAGCCTTGTCTAAGTCATGCTCTGGAACAAGGTAATGACATGCCCAGACCATTGCCTTATGCTCTGTCTTGTCAATAGAGATACGGTCTGCATAGCAATGGCATATCGTTGCATTTCCAACGGATGTGAAGTGATGACCAAGTTCTTCAGCAAGGACAGAACGCCTTTCTGCTAGGGTGTCAATATCCTTTGCTATGCCAATCAACTTCATCTTACCATCATCAATGTAAATGCCACGAAGTGGATAAGGAAAGTCTGCGGGTTCCACTATGATATGCTCAGACCGTGCCAGTTCAATCATTCTTTCCATGCTTCTCCTGCTGTTCCCTGTAAAATTTCTCTACGGCTAACTGTAATTCTGGTGGCAATCCTGTAGAACTATCATTGTGAGCAGCGACGGTAATGTCAGTCCCCATAAGGTAGTCAGCAGATACACCGAAGTAATCACTAAGGATTCTGATTGTTTTCCAGCTAGGGTTAGAGTCTGTTTTCTCACTCTTGTTTATGGTCATCCAGCTTAATGGCGTACCGCGCTTTTCAAGGTCAGCAGCAAGCTCTCTCAATCCTAGTCCCTTGGCTTCTCGTAACATTTTGATGCGATTCATAAAAAAAATCCTCCTAACCCTGTTGACAACGATAGTTATACGTCGTATAATAATACTTGTCGAAAGGCAAATGTGGTTGTCAACAATAATCACTAAATTGTTTATACGTTGATTGTATCATATATAACCATATTTGTCATAGAAATAGTTACTTATTTTTAAGGAGGATGCCATATGGCAAACATTATCAGTAAGTCGTTTAACGCTGGAGTATCGCCCAAGGGAAAGGCAATGTGGGCGAAGATCAACTCTCGTATCGACGAGTATGAAGGAAAGAAGAAGTACAGTATTGACGTTATCTTCGACAAGGACGGCGAGCAGAAAATGCTCAAGGTCATCAATGATGCACTCGACGAAGCCAAGAACAGCCCAGAGTATTCCGGTAAGGTTTGGCGTAATGACACGGATCGCCTTAGTTACCATCCAGAGACAGACAAGGACGGTAACGAGACTGGCAGCCTGGTATTCCATTTCCAAACCAAGGCTTTCATGACAGACCGTGAGACTGGCGAGGAAGTCCAGAAAATCATCCCGGTGTTCTCTAATGAGGAGAAACGCAAGCTGAACAAAGATGAATCCATTGGCAATGGCTCGATGGTTCGAGTGAAATTCACACCGAGTGCCTATTGGATGAACAAATCTTCTAATGGCATCAACCTGTACCTCAGTAAGATTGTGGTTGACAAATGGGTGAAGTTCGGTGGCGGTGACGATGATTTCTCCGAGTTTGGTATTGGTACAGATGACGCTTTCCTGTCCGACGAAGATATTCCTATCTGATTGATGGTGGGGGAGCATGGTACTAATCATGTTCCCCTTTTTGTTTTACCACAAAGGAGAAAACATGAAGATTTATCACTATAATTCGTCATTTCCCTTACGTACATTTACACGAGACAACGAGGTGTACATCGTAGGAAAAGACCTTGCAAAAATCCTGGGATACAAAAAGGAACGCGGGGCAATTCAGCGACATGTCAGTGAGCGCAACAAGGACTTCTTCTGTGTTTCAGATAGCCGTTGTCAGTTACAGAAAACCGTGTGTATCTCAGTAGCTGGAGCACTGGAGCTTATCAACTCTTGTAGAGCAGAACAGACACCACTTGTCCGTAGTTGGTTTAGCGCATATGTCCTTCCCGATGCAATGCGTGATATGCAGGCAATGGAAGCCAAGGAAGGATACGACTACTGGATGACTCCTGTATATACTTACAAAGATATTCAGAAGAAGCTCGATGTTGATACAAATGTGTTGACGGATTTCCTTATGAATCGTTATTTCATGGACGAGAAGTTCCATCTGATTAACAAGGGAATCTTCATTATTGACCATCGCTTTACACGGGTTGGTTATGAGTTTGTCAAAGAAATGATGAAAGCAGAGGGGTTCAAGAAATGAATTACGAACAGTTAGCTCTGGAGTTAAAGGGTATGGCACAGATTATCCATGCGATCGCTGAGTCGCCATTTGAGAATCCCGAAGCACTGGTTTTTTATTGGCGATCATTTAGAAGCCATCGCTAAACTCGTAGAGAACGACGAAAAGCAGCGTTCCTTCCGTGAATGAATAAAGGAGAAAAAGTATGGTACCGATTATCCTTTCATTTTTCTTAGGAAGTCTTTTGGGGACATTGGTCTTGGCACTTTTCATTGGTGCTAGGGATAGATAAGGAGAAGAAACATGAGGGAACGGAAAGAAGGATTTTACACGATAACCTTGTTAGCACCGTCAACTAATTGCACAAGGGATGATATGACACGGTATAAGAGTATCCTGTTCAAGCACATGAAGCGGTATGCGAAGAGCAACGGATTGCAGTTTGAAGTCTACGGCTGTTTTACCAATGCTCACGTATCAAAAGGAACGCCATACTTTCGCTTTGTCGTGTATGGTGTTGGCGCGTCTACTATCGCACAAGAGATGCGGGCGGCATGGTTGAAGCGTTGGCCTAATACTAGATGGAGTAAGAAAAGCAGAATTTATAACCTATACGGCAACAAGGAAGGTGGATGGTTAGAACGTACCAAGAGAGACTATCGAATGGCTGCTGATGGTCTGCATGGATGGGCGTGTTGTTCGTTCGGATTGAGTAGAAAAACAAGGGAACAACAAGAGAAGCTATTGTGTCTGAGATGGGATGAGTCAGAGCAGAAACAAGAGACGGCAGAGAAGCGCAAGTAAAGGAGAAGAACAATGGAAGCATTGGTAAAAGTCGAGAACAACCAGATTGTCACGGATAGCCGTAGTGTAGCAGAGCATTTCGGGAAGCAGCACTATCATGTTATTCGGGACATCGAAAACTTAGTGAATAAGACAGAGGGAAAAGATGCATCCAAAATTGGATGGATGTTCCAAGAAACAACAATGTCAGATTCGTATGGGCGTCAACAAAAAGCATATCTCATGAATCGTGACGGTTTTTCATTGCTCGTCATGGGGTTCACTGGCAAGAAAGCACTGGAGTGGAAACTCAAATACATTGATGCATTCAACGAGATGGAGAAGCAGCTTGTCAATGAGAACACTCTGGTCTTGCCTGATTTCACTAATCCTGTCGAAGCTGCAAGGGCATGGGCAAATGAATATGAAGCCAAACAGAAAGCTCTGACTGAGAACGCTGAAATGAAGCCCAAAGCAGACTTCTATGACACGGTAGCCAATACAGAGTCCTTGTTCTCTATGGCGGATGTTGCTAAGACATTGGACATGGGCATTGGACGCAATAAACTCTTTGCATTTCTTCGTGACAAAGGTATTCTCGATAAAGACAATCATCCATATCAGAAATATGTTGATGCAGGGTACTTGAGACTCATTGAGAACCATTGCAAGGCAGGGGATAACGATGTGGTGTACAAATGTACCTATGTCAAACAGAGAGGTATCGACTATATCCGTAAGATTCTCTTGAAGGAGCGTGGACTCGATGAAAACATGGGCTGATTGCAATAAACCGCATAGGCTGACCATGGAATACATGAAGTCACAGAGAATCAATGGTTTTGCCAATGGAAAGCCAACGAAGAATTTCTTTAGACTGTATAACTTCTTCAAGAAGCAGCCAATGGAAGTCCTGAATCTTCTTCATGAGTTCCTAGGGACGAACCCAGATAAAAAAATGAATATGACACAGTTTTTCTGGGCAGCGCGTGACTGGAACACGAATACCAAGGTAGCCAAGGTAACTAAGACGAATGAAGTAGACTTCTTCAAATTACTCAAGGAGATGTAATGATATGACAGATAATAAGCTCAAGCGATTCCAGATCATTATGAATCGTCGTAGAAATATGAATGGGAAATTCAAAGAGATTGCCCCGCATCATGCCAAGGAAAATCTTAAGGCTGTCGCTAAGAGGGTTGCAGAGGAAAATGCAAAGCATAAGAAGGAGAAGAAACATGAATAACGAGTATAAGTACATCATCAAGAAGTGCTTTCCAACCATGAGAGACGATGACCTTGAAGCGGTATTTGATGTAGCAAAGATTGCCGAGAAACGTTTCGATATGTGTGCCGATTTCCGTAGTGCTGTCGAGGAGCACCTTCAAGATAAAGGGTACTCAAAGAAAAAACTCAAGGACTTCATGGAGCTGTACGATGCAGTGTTTGCCATTGGTAACTCAACTGGTGCAACCATGTACTCGCTTGTCAACGACACGGATAAGAAAACGAACCATCTGTTTGAATTTTAAGGAGTTGATTTTATTAAGCAGGGAATACTTATCATGATTGGACTGTTTGTATCAACGATGTCTCCTCTGGCAGATGCATCGGTATTGCATCCAAACTACGTGGAGAATACAGAGTTACGTGCAGTCCCAATAGAAACAAGTGTAAATACCCCAATTACACGTAGGATTCAAGGGAATGTCAGTGCTTACACTGGTGGCTATGTTATGGCTAACGGTGAACGTCCCCACGTGGGTGCCGTAGCAAACGATGTATTGCCGTTTGGTACTATTGTACGTATCAATGGAAGAGAATACGTCGTCAAGGATCGCTTTGGTGGCGGCTATGGTATTGAACGGTTTGACATCTACATGGACGATGAATCCTCATGTTGGGAATGGGGCAGACAATATATAACCGTAGAAATTGTAGGAGCGTGTTGACATGAAAAATATGGATAAGGTCATCGAGATGTTTGGCGTAGACTATGGAGAACATTTTCTTCTCAACGATAGAGCAGGTAGTTTCTTCTTTACGCCAAATGGACTCAAATATACCCTAAAGGGAATCACCATGAACGCGCCAAAGACGCTCTCAGACATGCTCTCAGGGGTTTGTTTTTTAGATGACGTATACGATAACGTCGGATATGGCGACATGTTCTGGTACGTTAAGCGCGTTGGTGACAAGCTGATTGCTGTTGGTGAAAAATTCGACATTTATGACCCAATGCATCTGGCCTTGTATAAGTCGAACAATGTCTTTGCAACCAGCAAGGCAGCGCTACGTAATGCAGATAAGGTCAAGAAGGAACTCAATGATTTCTACAATGATTGTGTAAGGGGATATGGTGATGAGTAATATCATTTCTCAGTTGAACCGCAGGAGTCTTGTCGAGTACGTCAGTGACGCAGTATTGCAGTCAGATGGAACGTATCGCTGTACCTGTCCATTCCATGCAGGAGCAACGAATCCTACGAGTTTCGCTATTTTCCCAAGTACAAACACCTTCTATTGCTTCTCGTGTCGTGCACAGGGTAAAGGTGTTATCTCCTATGTACAGCACCGTGATTCCTGTACATACATGCAAGCTGTAAAGACTCTTTGTGATGACTTTGGACTCACCATTGATTCCGATGACTCTTTTAATGCTCACATGGATATTGTACAGAGGAACGAGGTATGGGCAAAGGGGATGCAACGGAATCTCCCTGTCATCTATAAGTATCTCAAAAACAGAGGTTTCACGGATGAGACTATCAAGCTCTACGGGTTTGGATACAGCACCAAGAATCAGGTATTGTCTATTCCAATGCGTGATGAATTTGGACGTTGTGTAGCATTCTTGTATCGTCACTTTGACGGTGGCTGTAAGTACAAGAACTCCAAGAATGTTCCTGGGCTGTTTGTCAAAGGCGAATTCCTATATGGTATCAATGAGACCATCAAGAATCTTCGGAGCACTAAAAGCATTATGCTTTGTGAGGGTTCACTGGACGCTGCTAGTGCAACACAACAGGGACTCTGCTGTATGGCCTACTGTGGCATCAGCATTACACGGAGCCATGCGGATAAGGTCACGGAGATTTTACGGCCTATCAAGGGTGGCAAGGTAATTCTTGTACCTGATAACGATGGGAAAGCATCAAAGTTTGTACTGCGTGCGCGTGAGATTTTCCGTAAGTATCATCCGCAGACCGTTGTGAAAGTCGCTGTTATCCCAGACGGCAACAAGGACCTCAATGACATGCTCGTGAATGGCCTTGACATTGCTAAGGATTGTACATACGAACCGTTGGACTACTATTGTGCCAAAGAGATCATCAAGGGCGAGTCCGATAAAGAGGTACAGGAAAAGCTCGTTGTTGAATACATGAAGTCTGTGTCTAACCCTGTAGTCCGTGCTGATATTGCAGAGTATCTGGCAAAGGAATGGGACCGTGATGTCACTCTTGTACGAGAACTGCTGTCTGTCAAGGAAGATACCATTGACGAAAAGCTCAAGGATTTTGTCACAGTAGAACAGGCGTATACTGCACTGGACAAGATGGAAGAGGGCAAGGCAATCACAACAGGTTTCATGAATATTGACGATGCTATTACCATGATAAAGACAGACGTCACCATGATTGCGGGCTATTCATTCTCTGGTAAGACCAGTACGACATGTCAGATGATACTGAATTGGTGTATCAAGCAGAAACTGAAGGTTCTGTTTTTCTCACTGGAGATGCCCAGGCAGCGTGTCATGCAGGTATTAGTCGCACAAATCATGGGTATCCCAAGGCATAAGGTACTGAACTTCATCCATGAGAACCGCGAGACGTATCAGACAATCAGTGACAAGCTATCGGATTACCTGTATATCATTGACCGCAATGACTTGTCCATTGATGATATTGAGTCGTATCTGAAGATTGCCAATACGCACATCGGACAGATTGATGTTGTCATTGTAGACTACTTTGGGTATCTCCGTCATACAGACACGGTAGAAGAACAGGAGTCTACGGCGAAGAAGATGAAAGCCATTGCCAAGCGCAATAACATCCTCCTTGTTATGCTCGCACAGCTCAATAAGGCATCCCAGAACAAGGACAAAGGGAGTATCCCCGAACCTAACATGAACCAAATCAAAGGGGCTGGGGGACAGGGAGCATCCGCAGATACCATACTGCTACTATGGAAAGCCGATGTGGACACGAGTCTTTCCCCGATTGACCGTGAGAAGAACCGTAACATTTCCTATATCAAAGTAGGTAAAGCCCGTGAGAGCAAAAACGGCAATACCATATTCAAGATGCGGTATGACCCTAAAACGTCCAAGGTATCCGAAGTGGTTGACGAGAATTTCTTAGGAGTGGATAAAGAATGATTCAGAGTTTCAAAGACTTTTGGAGAAAGTATCCCCAGAGAAGGACAAGGCTTCTCTTTTGTATTTTCCCTGTGATTATCATCTATATCACGCATATTATCGGTGGACTTATCACATGGTTTTCCGATGCACTCGATGAAGGAACGAGGAAATGGTTATGGAAATGATTTTTGATATTTTCATTGACAACGATAGTTATACGATGTATAATTGAAAATGTCGATGAAAGGAGGAAGTTGAATGTCAGCAATAGGATTCAAGTGTCCTAATGGAGATACCGTAAAATTCAAGGATTGCCTTGAAGGACATTGTGACCATCGATGTATGGCATTACCTGCATTGAATGCCGCTGAGAAAAGCACGCATCATTGGTTCGGAAAGTTCAGCGTTACAACACTGTTGAAGCCAACAAGGATGGTGTACCTAGAACATCTTCGTGACTACTATGTTGACCCATTGGGCGGTATCGCAGCTATGATTGGTACGAATAGTCACAAGGCATTTGAGGACTCATCTCCAGATGGCTGGATGGCAGAACATCGAATGACCGATGATATTACAAGTGGTGCCTTTGACGCATACGACATGAAAAATCAGGTGTTATGGGATTTCAAGTTTTTCCGTAGTGCAAGAATAGCGAGATGTCTTGGTATGAAACCTAGATGGGCAAAGAAAATAATCACTAGGGGAAAATACAAAGGACAGGAGCGATGGGAACAGGTATGGGAGCCAGGTGGTGTCCGTGATGTCATGGATATTGCATTGCAGCTCAACTACTATCGTTACATGATGGAGAACGAAGGACTTCCAGTAAAAGCCATTCGGGTAAATATGTTCCTTCGTAGTTCCGTAGATGCCGAAGCCAAGAAGATGGGCTTGGATAAACCTAGTTATATCGTGCCTATCAACTTTATCTCATTAAAATGGATAAGGTTGTATTTTGAAGCCAAGGAACGAATGCTTAGAGAAGCCATTGGATCGAATAAATGCCCTCCACCATGTTCATCAACAGAACGATGGAATAGCAGCAAATCGTTCCCCAATAGACGATGCGCTCTATGGTGTTCCGTAAATGAGCAGTGTGATTTCTATCAGACTCATTGGTGTGGCAACCACAATAAGGGGATGGATGTAGAATGAATGACATTAAGATTTTTGAGAATCCAGAGTTCGGCAAGGTTCGTACCATTGTCATCAATGATGAGCCTTGGTTCGTTGGCAAGGATGTAGCAGATATTCTCGGATACCAAAATGGTAGTCGAGATATTAACCGTCATGTAGACGAAGACGATAGACAAAACTACCAAAACGGTACTTTTGAATCTCCCCGCGGCATGACGGTCATCAATGAATCCGGTCTGTATAGTCTTATCCTCTCTAGCAAGCTGCCAACAGCTAAGAAATTCAAACATTGGGTGACTTCGGAAGTATTGCCATCCATTAGAAAGACAGGTAGCTATAATTTACCTGATTTCAATAACCCAGCCGAAGCTGCAAGGGCATGGGCAAACGAATACGAAGCTAAACAGAAGCTGCTTACCGAGAACAAGGTAATGAAGCCCAAGGCAGAATACTTTGATTGTCTTGTTGACCGTAATCTGCTGACGAATTTCAGAACGACTGCCAAGGAATTTCACATGAAGCAAAAGCAGTTCATTAACTGGTTATTGAAAAACAAATTTGTTTACCGTGACCAAAAGGGAAGCCTACATCCATACTCCGAGTATGCAGATTACTTCCATGTCAAGGACGTGAAGTCTACGGTAGGCAATAACTGGGCAGGAACACAAACACTTATTACACCGAAAGGAAAGGAAGCGTTTAGACTCATGCTTGGGATTGACTAAGGAGAATTATCAGTGACACAACAAGAAGTATACGATATGGCGTATAAAATCAAACGCTATTGCGATAAACGAACATGGAGCAAAGAAGAACCATGTAAGGACTGCCCATTATCCATTGAGTATCTGTATGATAACCATATCACTCATTGGGGCTGTGCATTGCATGACACGCCAGATTGTTGGGAAATAGATTGAAAGGGGTTCCAATGGAAAGTTATTCTGATTTCTTGAATCACAAGGACATCGTAGTGAAAGCATGTGGATTTGAAGTGGATCGTAATGACCTTAATCCGATGCTCTATGATTTCCAAAAGGATATTGTACGGTTTGCCTTAATGAAAGGCCGTTCAGCAATCTTTGCAGAATGTGGACTCGGCAAAACACCAATGCAGCTTGAATGGGCAAAACGTGTCGCTAATCACACAGGCAAACCAGTGCTTATCCTTGCACCTCTCGCTGTAGCTGCACAGACTCAGCGTGAAGGGTATAAGTTTCATATCCCTGTAACCATCTGCGAAACAAGGGATGATGTGAAACCCGGTGTGAATATCACGAACTACGAGAAGATGGAACACTTTGTGGCCGATGACTTCTCGGGTGTTGTCCTTGATGAATCATCGATTCTCAAGAGTTTCACTAGTAAAACACGGTATGCGCTCATTGATATGTGGGCAAAAACACCATATAAACTATGCTGTACCGCTACACCTGCACCGAATGACCATATGGAGCTTGGTAATCACAGTGAGTTCCTTGGCATCATGACGCGAGCTGAAATGCTTGCTATGTATTTCGTCCATGATGGTTCTCGTACCTCTCAATGGAGACTCAAAGGACATGCTGTAGATGTATTCTGGCAGTGGATGGCTAGTTGGTCAGTCATGATTACCAATCCGATTGACCTTGGATACCATGAACATGGTTATGATTTACCGAATCTTCATATCCATGAAATCATCGTGGATGGCGATGAACCAGTCCATGAAGAATTATCACTGACAGAACGTCGGCAGGCACGAAAAGACTCATTGGAATTACGTTGTCAGCGTGCAGCAGACCTTGTGAACAACAGTGATGAACAGTGGATTTGCTGGTGCGACCTCAATAATGAATCTAAGACACTCACAGATGACATCCCAGATGCTGTTGAGGTCAAGGGTTCAGACAAGGATACTCATAAGAAGAAAGCAATGCTTGACTTTGCCAACTCCGATGTACGCGTCCTTGTTACAAAGCCGAAGATTGCAGGATTTGGCATGAACTGGCAGAGTTGTCATAACATGATTTTCGTTGGGCTATCTGATTCATTCGAGGCGTATTATCAAGCGGTTCGCCGTTGCTATCGCTTTGGACAGGAACATGAAGTCCATGTATATATCATTATCTCAGCAAAGGAAGGATGTGTTAAGGAAAACATTGAAAGGAAACAGGATGATGCCTTAGTTATGCAGCATGAGATGCTAAAATATACCAAGGAAATCACAAAGAAAGAGCTACGGAAAACAAGTAGACTCTACACGCCGTATAATCCAACAGTTGAAATGAAGTTGCCGAATTGGGAGGAATTTGTAGCATGAATGTTTTGAATCAGGAAGTCAATGAGAAGTTCAGTCTGTACAATGGTGATTCCGTGGAAGTCCTCAAAGGTATCCCGGATAACTCCATTCACTATTCCATTTTCTCTCCGCCGTTTGCGTCGCTGTACACGTACTCAAACAGTGACCGCGACATGGGAAACAGTAAAACAGACGATGAATTCTATGAGCATTTCACATTCCTTGTCAAGGAGCTTTACCGTGTGACAATGCCCGGTAGACTCCTGTCCTTCCATTGCATGAACCTGCCGACTTCTAAGGTTCGCGATGGTGTCATCGGTATCAAAGATTTCCGTGGACTTCTCATTCGTATCTTCACGGACGCTGGATGGATTTACCATAGTGAAGTCTGTATCTGGAAAAATCCAGTGACAGCAATGCAGCGCACGAAAGCACTAGGGCTTCTCTGGAAACAGCTCAAGAAAGATTCGGCAATGTCACGGCAGGGCATTCCTGATTTCATCGTGACTATGCGTAAGCCCGGGGATAATCCAGAGCGTGTCACCCATACCGACGAATCATTCCCTTGTAATGTATGGCAGAAATATGCGTCCCCTGTGTGGATGGATATTAACCAGTCCGATACACTCCAGCGTAAATCCGCACGAGAGGATAAGGACGAAAAGCATATCTGTCCGTTGCAGCTTGAAGTAATCAAACGTTGCATTGAGCTGTGGAGCAATCCGAATGATATTGTCCTTGACCCGTTCGCAGGGATTGGTAGTACGCCATATGTAGCACTTCGCATGGGCAGACGCGGACTTGGCGTTGAACTCAAGGAAAGTTATTATGAGCAGGCCGTGAAAAACTGTAATGAAGCATTGAAGATGTCCGTACTTCACGATCTTGACGGAGAAACAGAATAATTATGCCTTGATTGACAACTATAATTGTCATTGACAACAAGGAGGTTGATATGTATGGATGATACTTGTTCGTGTAAATGTAAGGAAATGCTCGGTATTGACTAAAGAATTGTTCATTACTATTCCCGTGCCTATCACAGAGAACCATGCGTTCTTCTATCGTAAGGGCATGAAAATCCTGAATAAGCGCGGGAAAGAGTGGATGAAAAATGCAGAGGATTCCATGCGTACTGCAATGGAAGAACAGGGATGGCAAACGGTTGAGAACGAGAAAGTCATTGTTGAGCTATGGCATTATTGGCCCGATAGAAGGATACGTGACTGCTCCAATTCGTTAAAACTCCTTTGCGACTCCATTCAGAATGCAGGAATTGTCAACAATGACCGTTGGCTACTGTGTAGGCAACAGGATTTCGGTGTTGACCGTGATAATCCTCGGTTAGAAATGAGAATCAGGAGGTTCAATGATGGATCGGTGTGAGAAATACAAAAAGATGGCAAAGTTTCTCGGAGTAGAAATGAACCAGCCATTCTATGTCAGGGCAGCTACAGGGTATATCTATGGATGCCCATACAGAATCACTGACCGTGGTATTTACGATAGAGGTGGCAATGTGGCTCAACTGAGTCAACTCGGCGCAATGTTTTCTGGGACAACTGATATTACACCATGCCCTGATAAGTGGGAACCAATGCATATAGGGGAGACATTCTGCTATATCGACATTGACGGGAAAATCAAACAGATGGATTGGACATACAGCTGTAAACACATTGGTATCTTTGGCAATGTATTCCGTGATCGGGATGAAGCCAAGAAATATAGAAATAAAATCAAAGCAATGTTAAACAACAGAAAGTGAGTGATGTTGATAATGGTAAAAGTTGTAAAGCGCAACGGAAGTCTTGTTGATTTTGATAAGGCAAAGATTTCCAATGCTATCCTCAAGGCAATGACTTTCGGAGATACAATTAACGAGTTAATCGCCTACAAAATCGCTGATGATGCAGAGTGCCAGTACAAGAGCAAGGAAAAAGTTTATATTTCCGAAATTGAGATGTTTGTATTCAATGAGCTTTGCAAATACGGTCAGCAGATGACAGCAAAAGCCTATGAGGGATACCGTTCCATCCGTGAATTTCAGAGAATGTCTAGCAACTCCATCGAAAAACAGGTAAAGGAACTTGTGGATGGTAATAGTGAATACTGGAACAGCGAGAACTCCAATAAGAACGCCAAGCTGGTTACGACACAGCGCGACTATATGGCAGGAATCATCTCGAAGGAACTTACACGGAAGTACATCCTTTCCCCAGATATTGTTCAAGCCCATGACGATGGTATCATACATTTTCACGACATCGACTACATGGGACAGAATGCACTCACAAACTGCTGCCTGATTAACCTCGATGATATGTTGCAGTATGGCACTGTTATCAACAAGGTAAGGATTGATAAACCACATCGACTCATTACGGCAACAACTCTCGCCACGCAGGTAATCACAGCTGTTACTAGCTCCCAGTACGGAGGTGCTACTATCACATTATCTCACCTTGCACCGTTTGTCCGTGATTCCTTCAATCGTTACTACGCAAAATACAAACTCCGTAATTGCGATGAATCTGAGTGTGAGAAGTTTGCACGAGAAGACCTTAAGAAAGAAATTGAGGATGCCGTGCAGACATTCAATTACCAGATTAATTCCATGACAACGACGAATGGTTAAGATTGGCCACGCATAATAGTAATATTATGTAGAAAAGGTGGCGAACCTAGAAATCTAGGGTGTGTGGCTTAAGTGCATCAGGAAATGGGTGTTAGAAGTCATGCTAACAGGGAAATCTAACAATGATTATTTATGAAGCAATTAACAAAATAAATGGGAAACGATATATAGGGCAAACAATCTACTCATTAAACCATCGTAAAAAGCAACATCTGTCTAGCATTAAATACAATATTACAGGATGTACATTATTCAAGCGTGCTATAAAGAAATATGGAAGCAATAACTTTGAGTGGAAGGTAATCGACTCCGCAAAGTCTCATGCAGAATTAGATACAAAGGAAAGTTTCTGGATTTCATTCTTTGGCACGACAAATCCAATAAAAGGATACAACCTAAAAGGGGGAGGGGCAAAGCCTTTCCTAACGGACAGAACCAAAAAAGCAATAGGTAATGCTCAAAGAGGTAGTCTTAATCATATGTATGGTATTAGAGGAAAAGACAATCCATCTAGTATTCCCGCCATAGATATTACTACAGGAGAGCGCTTCGATAGTGTGACATATTTGTGCAAAGAGAAACCCATGTTTGATATATCTAAAGTTTGCGCGGTATGCCGAGGAGATAGATACACATACAGGTCTCATGTATTTAGGTATTTGAATAATGATGGCTCAATACGAGAAAATGGAGTTCCAACTGATATTAATAAAATCAAGCGGATTAAGAGTAAGCATATTTCCCAAAATCCAATTTCTCATCCGATAGAGGATATGACAAATCACATTGTTTATCAAAGTATCACCGATGCAGTCGGAAAGAGATATAAAAGTAATATCTGCCGAAAGCTGAAAAGAGAAAACGGAGAATGTGATTATCATGGAATCCATTGGAGATTGCTTTAATGATTATTTATGACAATCCTGTGCCAAGCATTATGGGAAACCATTTTGAAGGTCAAACGACTAGGGCATACGGCCTAAGTCTGATAGATATGGCTATGAAATCCGTACATCATGAGTGAAATTCTCATGATGGAAGCACCACCTACCCTATTGAATAGGGTAAAGATATAGTCTACGGATAGAATGGAATCCGCAAAGTCCATTCATCACAGTATTCATGTACATCAATGAGCGCAAGGGATACGAAAAAGAAACCGCAATGCTTATTGAGGAGTTCCTTCTCCAGCGCATCAAGGGCATGAAGAATAAGTCTGGGGAATATGTCACTCAGGCATTCCCAAAGCTCATCTATGTTCTTGACTCTGATAATATTGAACCTGACGGAAAATACTTCTGGTTGACTAAATTGGCTGCTCGTTGTACAGCCAAGAGAATGAACCCTGATTATGTCAGCGCGAAAATCATGAAAGAGTATAAAGGTGCAGTATTTCCCTCGATGGGCTGCCGCAGCTGGCTTACTCAAGACCGTACAACGGAAAACCTTGCAAACGCAAAGAATTGGGAGAAGGGAAATAAATACTACGGCCGCCTAAATCAAGGCGTAGTCACTATTAACCTTCCAGATGTTGCATTGAATTCCGGTAAAGACATGGACACCTTCTGGAAAATCCTTGACAAACGTCTTGAGTTGTGCCACAAAGCTCTGAGAATTCGCCACGAACACCTGCTGGGAACGTCAAGTGACGTTGCACCGATTCTTTGGCAGGATGGTGCATTTGCTAGACTTGCACCGCACGAGAAGATTGACAAGCTGCTGTACAATGGCTATTCGACAATCTCACTGGGGTACGCAGGACTTTATGAATGTGTAAAATACATGACAGGGAAATCCCATGCGGACGAGGGTGAAGGTGAAGCGTTTGGCCTCAAGGTCATGCAGAGACTAAATGACAAGTGCAATGAGTGGAAAAAGGCTGAGAATATTGACTACTCCGTTTATGGGTCGCCAATCGAATCGACCACGTATAAGTTCGCCAAGTGCCTCAGAAAACGCTTTGGTACTATCAAGGGAATCACCGACCATGACTATATTACCAACAGCTACCACATCAATGTACGCGAACCGATTGACCCATTCAAGAAGCTTGACATTGAGAGTCGCTTCCAGAAGTTGAGTCCGGGCGGAGCAATCAGTTACATTGAATGTGGAGACCTTACCCATAACATTCCTGCTGTTTTGGCTGTGCTGAGACACATCTATGACACGATGGTCTATGCGGAGTTGAACATCAAGAGTGATTATTGTCAGGTATGCGGATATGATGGAGAAATCAAAATTATCGACAAAGACGGTAAGTTGGAATGGCAGTGTCCGAACTGCGGTAACACAGACCAGTCCAAGATGAATATCGCACGCCGCACATGTGGGTACATTGGAACTAACTATTGGAATCAGGGCAGAACAGAGGAAATTGCTGAGAGATTCGTTCACTTAACAGACATTGAGGATGATGAGATGTGAGATATGCACAAATTCGCAAACTAGATATTTCCAATGGAGAAGGAATTGGGATCGCCCTGTTCGTTCAGGGATGTCCCTTTCATTGTAAGAATTGTTTCAATCAGTCCACATGGAATTTTGATGGTGGCAAACCATTTACCGCCGATATCAAGAAGCATTTTCTGAACCTTGTAAGAAACAGCTATGTGGCTCGTGTTTCAATCCTTGGGGGCGAACCACTGGCAAGGCAGAACCGTCTTGAGGTTGAGCGGTTATGCAGAGGTATCAACAAACCGATATGGCTTTACACTGGATACACCTTTAATGAAATTCCCTGTAAATCTATTCTTGAATTTGTCGATGTAATTGTTGATGGTCAGTACATTGATGACCTTAAGGACTTCTCATTGAAATTCCGTGGTTCATCTAACCAACACATCTGGAGGAAGAACAAGGATGGTAACTGGTATATAGAGGAGTAATATCATGATTGACAAACTTGGTTCGACGGTACACCTTGGCGACGAGGTTTTTGCCATCAATGTTGGTGTAGCGGGAAAGGTCGTTTCTGTCAAGGAATATTACAATAAACTCGGCCTGAAATTCCGTAATTTCAACCCAGAAGGACGATTGTGTGTAGAGTATTATTACGATGGTCAGTTTTGCTATTCTTGGGTAAAACCGAAGAACGTCATTGTCTTAGAAAGTGGTGAACCTAATGATTAAAGACATTGCAAACCATATGCTAACCCTTGGAGACAAGGTTATTATCGTTGGTCGCATGTATAAGCCATTAGAATCAGAAGGGATTGTTGTTGGACTCAAAGAACTTCTTGATCCTGACACAGGTAAAATCACACAGAAAGCCCAAGTTGAAAGCATTGGGACTGACAAGGATGGGTATTGTGATGTACGTAAATCATGGTTCAACGCAAAGAACCTTGTAAAGAAAGAGAGTGATTTCCATTGAGAAAGTTGGCATCTGTACAAGTAATCCGTGCCCTTCTTCCGATTGAAAATGCAGACCGTATTGAGTTAGCACATATCGAAGGGTTTCAATGTGTTGTCCCTAAAGGATACCATGTTGGCGATAAGGTTATCTACATCGAGACAGACAGTATTTGCCCAAAGAACGATACCTTTGCATTTCTCAAAGGCCATTCCCATATCAAACTACAGAAAATCCGTGGCGTATACTCTCAGGGCATTGCACTGGAATATCATGGGGATGCACCTGTTGGCACAGATATGACTGAGGAACTCGGTATTGTAAAATATGAACCCCCAGAGCAGCCAATGGATACCGTAGGAGCCTTCCCTTGGTACATTCCTAAGACAGACGAAGTACGAGCACAGAACATTCCAGAACTACTCACGAAATACAAAGGCGTACCGTGTTATGCTACGGAAAAGCTCGATGGTTCATCCTGTACGATTTACCGTAGCAAAGGCCACATCGGTGTCTGCACAAGAAAACGTGAGGTAGACAATACATCTCTTATGTTTAGAACAGCAGAGAAACAGGGACTTCTTGATTTCGTTTCCAATCTGGATAAAGACATTGCTATTCAGGGTGAATTTGTCGGGCCGAAACAACAGGGCAACCACCTGCACCTGCCTGAGCATCACATTTACGTTTTCTCTGTGTATGACATTACCAAACAGGGATACTTCGACCAAGACACGATGGACTTGTTCCTTAATTTCCATAACGTTGATACTGTTCCCCTTGTCAATGAATTTGCACTGACCGACAATATCGACGAATTGGTAGGAATGGCAATCGGCAATAGCACCTTTGGTAATTTCCCACGAGAAGGTATTGTGATTCGTCCCATTGAACCGATTGAAGGTTTACAAGGCTTCCCAGGCAATCGCTTTTCCTTCAAGGTTATCAATCCAGAGTATCAGATGAAGAAAGGGGAATGACATTGTTAGAAGTCAAGAATATACACGTATATGGCCTGAATGAATCCTGTGCTGCATCGGGATTCCCTATGAAATCCAATGAGCCAAAGTCCAATGAGTGTACGGATAAGGACATTGCCCGAATGAAAAGACTAGGTTCTTCCCCAAGCGGTTCAGGGCATGACTGTGCATTAAAAGGAATCGTCGTACAGTTTGATCTGAAAGCTCCTGTTAAAGTCTGGACGGAAGCAGAACGATACCATTGGTTCGACATTGTATCATCCCAGTCTACTATGCATAGACTCTCCAAGATGGATATTGCAACGTGCATGGACGAATCCGTAGACAATCGAATGGTTGACATCATGATGGAATTACAGAACGATTACCTTGTCAAACAGGAGATTGCAAAACAGACAGGAAATGAAAAGACAACAAAGGCAGCCAAGAAAGCATACCTTAAACTCCTTTTGTCTTGCCCTGTTGGACTCAATCTGACCGCAAGGGTTTCCACAAACTACTTGCAGCTGAAAACCATTTATCGTCAGCGTAAGAATCATCGGCTCCCTCATTGGCATGTATTCTGTAATACAATAGAAAAACTGCCGTATGCAAAGGATTTCGGTGTTGTCGATTAAGGCATATCTCATTGCAGACAATCATGGCAATGTGTGGGCAATGCGTTCCACCATTGCCGCTGCAATGGAAAAAGCATCGGAGTTGCACGGCAAACACCCTTTAGTCCGATATAAAATTCATGAAGTAATCAAGACTCAAATTGTAGAACAGGAGGCTTTCCATTGAATATTAAAGTAAAGTACCATAACCCAAAATGTGAACTCGTGAGAAAAGGCTCATGGATTGACGTTAAGTCTGCCGTAAATATCACATATCCCGCAGGTATCTCTTTTCTCATTCCGTTGGGCTTCTCGTGTAAGCTCCCTGATGGCTATGAAGCACATCTTCTTCCTCGTTCGTCCACATTCAAACGCTACGGCATTATCATGACAAACTCACTCGGCGTAATTGACTCATCGTACTCGGGCCAAAACGATATTTGGGGATTCCCTGCCTATTCCCTGAGAGAGGGCAAGATTTCCGCCGGCGACCGCATTGCTCAGTTCCGTATCGTCAAGGAGATGCCAGAAGTTTTAGTAGAATCCGTTGACCATCTTGATGATGAAAACCGTGGCGGTTTCGGGAGTACAGGCAGATGAAACGGCAGAATCTTAGTGGCATGACCATCGTAAGAATCCTGATTGACTATGGAGACACAGGATTTCTGTATTGCATGACCATTGCCACAAAAGACAAAGACGTACTGCTGAATTGCATGAAAGGTTATTCTCATGACGTTCGCTATTTGGATGTCAAGAAGAAAGCAGGGAAGAACGATAAGGGGAATAGGATGCTCCCAGATGGCTCTATTATCATCGGTGCGACCGCTTTTGGCGATAAAGTATCGGCAAATACGGCCTTTAACAAGTCAGAGAATCGCATGAATCTCATTCGTAAGGCGGTGATTGTATGAAGGACGCAATCGAGCAATTCCTTGACGATTACAATGCAGGGCGCATTGACGTGAATGACCTCCAACGCAGAATCAATTACATGGACTGGAGCCAGAATCGGTCAAATGTCATGCCAATGGATTACGTTGAGTCTGGAGAAGAGCCATGTAATACATTGGTAAACCAAGAGAAGAAAGCAGAACTCATGAAAGTCCTTTGTGACCTAAAAGCAAACCTCTCAGATGATGACTGGCAGATGTTTTTGATGACAGCTAGGGGATTTACCCAAGAGCAGATTGCAAGGACTCTACATTACACACGTAGCTCTGTTATACGACATATGCAGCGTATTTCTAAGATAAAACCTGAATTACGCACCTTGCTGAAAAAGGATTCACCTATGTTGTTCGCTACCATGCCAAAGGACAAGCTACGGTATCCAATGGATGTTGCAAGGAATATCACTGATCCAGACGGGAAAGTCCGTTGCCACCTCCCTGAATATCTTAAAGAGCAAGGTTGTGAATCGTTCTGTACCTATTGCCAAAACTGCACACGTAAACAATAAAAAACAGGGGCTACCTTATGGTAGTCCCTTTTGTGTTACTCAATTTCTCCTGTCTTCAAGTTCAGTTTCTTTCCATTGCCGATCCTGTAAGCCGTGCATGGTCCATGCTCCATATCTGTCCATACAAGGTGATAGAGGGGAGCATAGCCGTTTTCGATGTCATCTCCAAGACGAACACAATCTGATTCCCATGTTCCTTCATTCCATTCAAGGTCAGACAATGGGATGTAATCGCCATCTCTATGTCCTACCTCATCAAGAATCTCCCTAATAGTCATGTTATATACAGTCGTATCCGTTGTGACCTTCATCGTTCTCACTCCTTATTTACCCCAAACTTCCTCTTCCAGTTCCTTCTCTACATCCTTCTCGATGTAATCTGTCACAATTTCCCTCAACGCATCCGTGATAGTAGCTACGCTCTGAAACTCATCGTCTGAAAGGTTAGCCGCGATGAGCTTGCCCGAGCCGAACGACAAAGTAGTATAACCATATTTCTTCTCCGTGTTGATATCAATATCAATCGTCGCTTTCATTGTAATTGCCTCCTTAGTTATTTGCCGCTCCAATAAATATCTTTTATCTCATGGATATGACCGACAATGAAATCTTCGCTACAATTTGAAAACTGAGAAACAACTTTGCAGATTGCTTCATTAACTTCAAATTCTCTATATGTTTGCACGCCCTTTAATGGAGCGGTACACGATACACCGAGATAGGTTTTATCAAAGTCTCCATCGAACTGCAACATTTCCTCATGGAAAGCCCCTGTAGTGTCAACGCATAACTTCACTTCCTTACCAGACGAAACGGGAACGTACAAGTAAGGACATTTAATGCGAATGCCCATATTCTTCAAAGTGACATGATAATTGTATTTGTCACGTGGAAAGAATATCTTGTAGAACATCTGATTCCACCCACTGAATTGTTCCTCGTATTCCTTTTTTAATTTTACGCAATTCATTGAGATACCATATGTATGGATAATTCCCCAATCTGCGCTCTGGATGTCAAGTTTCATTGCAATCACTCCTTACCAATTATCTCTTTGTTGCAATCGATAGTAAGACGAAGAAGAAAATCCCTGCTGTAATCATTGTTTCATCATCTCCCTGCTTACCAATACCTGTGCCGTATCTCTGGTTATGAGATATGCCTTGATACTCTTGATTTGCTGCATGATCTCATCCAGCTTCTCATCAATGGTACTCGACGTAGAGTCATTAGATTCCTTCATGGAATAGCTGCCAGTTTTACGGATGGACGGCAGGACTTCCGATGTTACCCAATGTTTGAACCGCCTTGCCGATTCCAATTTACTACCAAAGATAAGACTGTACATGCCCGACTCATTGATTATCGTGAGTCCCCTTGGCGGCACATTGAGTCCCATGATATTGATAGGAAAGGGGAATGGATTTTCCAAAGGCGTTATCTCGCCGCTTTTAGAACCATTCTCATTTGTACTATGGTTTTTCAAACGTCGCGTTTTGCTACCTTTGGAAATATCCCTGCTCATACCGTGATTCCCCAAAGGTTCCATTTCGGAACCTTTGGAACCATTCTCATTTAGTATGACGATACCCATGCCATTCTTCTGCTTCAACAATGCCTTGTCCTCGTAGTCAACATGATCCCGAATGGCTTTCCTCTCTAATTCATACCCTAGATTCTCAGCAACGTCTTTCCCGACAAACCATGGATTCCCATTGGCATCCTCAATCACTCTTAGCTGCTGAAATTCCGAACAAGAAAATGCCATAACATTTCCATCTGGATTTGCCTGTGCCAGGTTCCTACCAATCCCCTGAATAGCCAAGGCTTTATCCATGTCGGCAACAGAGAAAAGAAGTACGCCTTTAGGATAGCACTTACGAAATCCATTTTCATCACAAAGAGAGACACATTCTCTTTGTGACAATTTCGTCGGGACAATACCGTGCCTTTTACAGAAACTCCGCATCGTCGCCCTAGACTTAGCCCCAAGAATACTCATCATATCTTTCGACGTGAATACGCGATTACCTTTATACTGCATGATAAACCTCCTGTAAAATGCTTTTCGTCTTATCTTCATCTATATTCAGGTATCCCATTGTCGTTGCAATGTTTGCATGGCGCATGGCTACCTGTATGTCCTGCACTGGAATACCATTCTTTGACAATGTGTTTGCAAAGTACCTTCTCAAACTGTGCGCGTGAAAATTCAATCCATTGTCATGAAATTCGTTGCTAATCAGCTGAGTAAGCCCATTAGAACTTATGCGTTCCCCTCTGTAATTCAAGAAAAGAGCAGGGGCCTTTCCATTTCTTTCCTTAATATATGCCTTGAGACTCGACAAGACTCGCGGATGAACCAATGGAATGATAGCATCGCGTTTTCCCTTTGTATTCCGTAATCTCAGCCTGTTCCCTTTCAAGATGTCATCCACGTTGAGTCCAGCGACTTCGCCAACACGTAACCCATTGTAAGCCATCAAGGCGAACATAGCTCGATCCCTATGTGTCAGTAAATTTCCCCATACAAGCTCTATATCCTTATCCGTGGGGCATTCCTGGATTGCTACGTTTGGCCTATAGGATTTAATGAGTTTTCTACGAGCCTTATCATACATATCATTGTATTCAAGGGCAATACAAAGGACTCTCAAGGTTTGTTTTTTAGTACTGTCCGCAAGGCTATTACCAAGGAACGCCTTAATTTCATCCAGTGAACCATCCTTGAAGTATCTCAGGGCATTCTGATAGCTTTTATATGTGTTCTCCGATTTTGTTGCACGAACATCATCTAGGAAGTCATGCCATAAACTCGTGCTTCCCATAGTGTTCCCATCTCCTCTCAGCGGTTGAACGAATGACCTTACCCTTCATTGTTCGTATCAATGGACGTTCCCCAAGGTTATACAATGCCCATACCTTGTGTTCTGTTTCCAGGCAATAGCAGGGGACACGCCATTTCCTTTGTCTGTCCTTGTTATACTCAGGTTCTCCAATAGTCCTGTATGTCAACACATGTTTCATTTACCAAACCTCCAAACGCCATTGTGTTCCTCTACGTGAAAATGGGATTCCTTGCCGTCAATCGTATTGTATACCGTGCCATCTTCTCTAATTTTCCAGATACCATCAATGTAAAACCGCTTGATTTTCTCTAACATTTCCTTTTCAGAGTGCGCTTCCAAAATAATTCTCTCCATGTCGTTATCCTGCCTTTCTCGTCCTATACCGATTCGCAACGTGTTCCAGGGCAATCCTCTGGATTTTCCCTAGTGCATACAAGTCATCGCATGGTGTTCCCCGCGCTAATTCCCTGTATTCCTTTCGTACATCTTCCGTAAACTCACGGATGAAAGTGTTAAATTCCTTCATGGTTATACCTCCTTATTCAACCGCTGGAACACTCATAGCACTATGCCCGTCGCTCATACCGCTGTCATAGGCATGGGCATTGCAAGACACATTGACACGTCTCGTTTTGACGTTCGGGAAAAGCTCCTGGACTTTATCGTCTACTTCCTTTGGTTTGACAAGGACTAGTGCTTTTGCCTGTTTTGTCATTTCCTCTTTGATTGCCATTGTAAAGCCGAAGCCGTAACTATCGGCTATTCCTTTGGCATTTCCATACATAGATTTATGGTAATTCTGTTCTTTCTTCATGCCTACCTTACAGATTTTCCGTAACTTCTCATAGAGTAAGATGACAGCCTTGCGGTCTGCATCCATACCAATAACATAGACGAATGATTTTCTATTGATACTTCCAGCGGTATAACGATGTGAAACAATGGCTTCACAGCGCATGTTTCTAGCAATTGTAGAAACTAAACGAATTGTAAGCGCTAAATAATCTGGTGTATTCTCTCTCCTCCTTTGCTGTGAGATAATGG
>ENA-ORMS01000916-ORMS01000916.1-human-gut-metagenome-genome-assembly--contig:-NODE-916-length-26738-cov-15.842521_pt1 | contig 26738 bp, 31 predicted proteins | sample MGYA00242104_ERZ508997 | MGnify/ENA primary metagenome ERZ508997 (study PRJEB26280, sample SAMEA2338704) | human gut metagenome | biome: human gut; feature: human-associated habitat; material: faeces... | reverse complement strand
TGGCAGTAGATAAGGGATTGAATGTAGATATGCCAAGAAATCTGGCAAAGAGTGTAACGGTAGAATAATAAATATGAATCAGCGTTTATCAAACATAGAGTTGTTGAGATGTCTTTCTATGTTCATGGTGCTACTTTTGCACTCTTCTTTTATGGTATATGGTATGCCTGACAGCTTGGAGATTAATAAAGCTCCTGGATTCTGGGGGGGCAAAATTTTACAGCAAGGTTTAGGAATTGTTGCTGTTGATGTCTTTATTTTGATTTCAGGCTGGTTTTCTATAAAGCCAAAAATCATAAGCATTTGCAACTTTTTATTTCAAATATTCTTTTTGAAGTGTTTAAGTCTGATTATCTTTTTTGCATTAGGAAAAGTACACTTTAGTAAAGATACGTTTACAGAGTTACTTATGCTAAAGCCTGACCAAGGATGGTTTATTAAAGCATATTTGTTGTTGTATATTCTATCTCCTGTTTTAAATAAATTCTCGGAGAATACTCGACCCAAGATATTTTCAAATGTCTTGATAGCTTATTGGGTGTTCCTTTTTATATTTGGTTGGATAACGGAGTCAACAGCTTATATTAATAATGGTTACTCTATAGTTTCATTTATAGGATTGTATTTGTTGGGAAGGTATGCTAAAATATACCAACCAAAATGGTCTAATTATTCTGCAAAAAAATATCTGTCTGTTTATATAATTACAGTCGCATTCTTTTGTTGTACGATATTTTTTGCAGGATTATTAAAGTTAAGACATACAGACTTGATAGCATGGAAGTTTTGTAGTTATATAAGTCCATTAACAGTTATTGGCGCTATGAGCTTATTGCTATGCTTTTCAAAGATTAACCTTCCTTACAATAAATGGATAAATATTTGTGGTAAAAGCTGTTTCTCTGTTTATTTGTTGCATGCTATGTGGGGATATTGGTTTGATGTATTAAAAAAAATCGATAGTCTATTTGAGGGATTTAATTATATGATTGTAGTATTTGCATTTTTGCTTGTTGTTTATTTGGGTTGTATATTGTTAGATCAGTTAAGATTACAAGTCTGGAAACCTATAGCAAAATGCTTTTTTGATGAAAATGGAAAATAATAATATTAAAGGTAAAACGATTACAGGTTTCTTTTGGCAATTATCTCAAAAAGTGCTGTGCCAAGTAGTAAGCTTTGGAATTTCTGTGGTTTTAGCTCGTATATTGCTTCCGAGTGATTATGGAGTGGTTGCTATCTGTAGCATGTTCTTGATTTTGACTGGTATTTTTATTAGTGGCGGTTTAGGAACCGCCTTAATTCAAAAGAAAGATGCCGATGATTTAGATTTCTGTACCGTTTTTTATTCAGGTATGGTCTTATCTTTGGTTGTTTATTTTGCAGTTTTTTTTGCAGCTCCTTTCATCGCAGATTTTTTTAAAAATGACCAAATAACACCTGTTATCAGAGTTTTAGCTTTAGCAATGCCAATTGGCACATTGAGCGGAGTTCAAAATGCATTTGTGTCAAGGCAGATGATATTTAAGAAGTTCTTTTATTCATCTCTGATTGGTACATTTGCTTCAGGAGGTATAGGTTTAGCTATGGCTTTAACTGGTTTTGGTGTTTGGGCTTTGGTAGGACAAAACTTAGTTTCTACTATTACGAATACGTTGGTTTTATTCTGTATCATAGACTGGCATCCCAAATTGAGATTTTCTTATGAGAGGTTTAAAGTACTGTTTTCTTTTGGTTGGAAAATGGCAGTAATTAATATTTTAACAACATTCTTCTACCAATTGAAGGGATATGTTATTGGATATAAATATTCGGCAACTCAACTTGCTTTTTACAATCGAGGAGAGGGGCTTCCCGGAATACTCTATAATAATATAAACGGAACTATTTCTGATGTTTTGTTTCCAGCTTTATCGAAGTTACAGGATGACAAGGAAGCGTTGAAAAGAGCCTTGAGTAGAGCTATGCGTATAAGCAGTTTCTTTCTCATGCCAGCATTATTTGGTTTGGCTGCTGTATCAAATAATCTTGTGATAATTATATTCTCAGAAAAATGGGCAGCTTCCATTCCTTTTATGCAGGTTATTTGTTTGATTTCATGCTCTGATATATTAGGGATGGCAAACTATCAAGCAATTAAAGCTGTGGGTAGAGCAGACACTTTATTGAAAATGGAATTTATAAAGCGTCCAGCAATGTTCGCTATATTGATTGCAACCATGTTTATTAGTCCTCTTGCTATAGCAGTAGGACAATTAATATATTCTATTCTGGCTTTTGTGGTGAATGCTTATCCAAATAGAAAATATATAGGTTATCCTATTAAGCAGCAGTTGAAAGATGTAGGAATGAACTTTGTTTTATCATTAATAATGGCTATAATAGTTTATTTGGTAGGATATGTTGTCAATAATATGTATATTTGTGTTGCACTTCAAATAATAGTAGGAATTTCCATATACTATTTCTTGTCTCGTGCATTCAACAAAACAGATTATGGCTATGTAATGGAGTTTGTAAAACATAAATTAAAAAGGCAATGATTTCTTCTTTACAAAAGAAACAATATATAGGACACGCTCGCCATGATGGTCCTTATATGGAAAATAGTTTAGCATTATATCATTATTTAGTCGAAGAATTAAAGTATGATATCATAGAAGCGGATATAGTGTTCACTCTTGATGGAGTTCCTGTTTTGAATCATGGTGTGGATAAAAACTTTATCATTAAGGGGAAAGAAAATAAGATTAATATAGCAAATCATACATTTGAAACACTGAAGACTTTTGTTGGCTCTGCAACCTCCAACTATCTAACAACAGTAGAAGAATATATTAAATATGGTAAGGAGAAAGGGGTTATCATCATGTTTGATTTGACTTTCCAGAAATATACTTATTCACATTATAAGACATTATATGCATTGGTTTCAAAATACGATATGTTAGATAATGTGATATGGGGCGATGCTGATATTTTGAGATTAGCATTATTGAACCGAAACCTAATAGTTCAGGTTGGTGGCTCATGGGGAAGGAAATTATTATTCAAGTCTTTTGTCACTTCATTTTTTTGTAGGACAACTATTATGTCATTCAGTTATTATGGAGGGAACATTGAAAGTTTTCAAAATATTGTAAGATGGGGGCATCGTTTAGGATTTATAATGAAAGTTGCTACCATCAATGATTTGGATACAGCTAACCGTTTTTGGAAAATAGGAGCTGATTTAATTAATACAGATAAATTAATAAACACAAATAAAGCATATGAAAAAGGTTTTGACAGTAGGTGTATATGATCTTTTACATATAGGTCATGTTAATCTATTTAGAAGAGCTCGAGCAGTAGGTGACCAATTAGTCGTAGCCGTACAGGAGTCGGAAGTAGTTTTAAAATATAAGCCAGAAGCAAAACTTGTATATACAACCGAGGAGCGAATGTATATGGTAAAAGCTATCAGATATGTTGACGAGGTAATAACCTATAAGGCTGTAGATGATATTGTTCAGACCGCAGATTTTGACATTTTTGTAACAGGACCAGATCAGAATCATGAAGCATTCCAAAAAGCAATTAAATGGTGTAAGGCTCATGGTAAGGAACATATTGTTTTGCCCCGAACTGAAGGAATATCCTCTTCATGGCTTAAGGAACAAATTAAGACTATGTAAATGATGAAAGAAAATATGAGAATGGAAGATATCCAAAGAGTTTCGTTGGATATCTTAAAGCAGATAACAGCTATTTGCGAGAAAGAGAGGTTCCGTTATACGCTTGCATATGGCACATTAATAGGAGCTATTCGTCATAAGGGATTTATTCCATGGGATGATGATATTGACATTCAGATGCCTCGACCAGATTATGAGCGTTTCTTATCTTACCTGATTGAACATCCGTGCCCACACCTTAAGGTATTTAATCATAAATATGTAAAAGGTTATCCGCTTGGGATCTCTCGTATAGCTGATATGCGTTATAAAATAGAAGAGAAAATCTTAAAGGGGCACTGTGATATGGGTATTTTTGTTGATGTTTATCCTATTGATGGTCTTGCTGATAGCTATGAAGGAGCAAAGAATGCTTATGCCTTAACAGATAGACCACGAGCAAATTTACTTCGCATCATAGATAAGGAACAATGTAAAATTAAGTTTAAACAATTGTTTTCAGATCCAAAATATTTTATTTCGAATATAATATTACGTCTGAAAGGATTAGCAAAAATTCAGATGGAATTAGAGGAAACAGCAAGTTCTATTTCTTTTGAGAATAGTAAATATGTAGGAATTCCTAATTGGAACTGGATACAACTTGTATATAAAAAAGAATGGTATGAGAATTTTATCAAAGTACCATTTGAAGATTCAGAGTTTTTTATTTCAAAATTTTATGATGATATACTACGTGCAGAATATGGGGATTACATGCAACTACCTCCAGTAGAAAAGCGTGTTTATCATCATGGTTACTTAGCATATAAAAGATAATTATGAATAAAGCAAAAGTTAGAGCAATAGCATTTTACCTTCCTCAGTTTTATCCCACACCAGAGAATGATGAGTGGTGGGCTCCTGGATTTACAGAATGGACTAATGTTGGCAAAGCGAAGCCATTGTTTCATGGACATTACCAACCACGTGTGCCTGCAGACTTGGGCTATTACGACCTTCGTGTGCCAGAGACACGTGAGAAGCAAGCTCAATTAGCCAAAGAAGCAGGACTTGAAGGATTCTGTTATTGGCATTATTGGTTTAATGGTCGTAGACTTTTAGATCGAGTATTTCGAGAAGTTGTAGAATCTGGTAAGCCCGATTTCCCATTCTGTCTTTGTTGGGCTAACCACTCATGGTATGCTAAGACTTGGAATCCCAATTCGCCAGACCGTCTGCTCATTAAGCAGACCTATGGAGGTGTGGAAGATTTCACTGCACATTTTAACGCAATGTTGCCTGCTTTTAAAGACGAAAGATATATAAAGGTTGATGGTAAACCTGTTTTTGGAGTCTTTGATATTCATTTCTCAGATTTTAAACTTTTTAAGGAAACATGGAATCAACTTGCAAAGGAGAATGGATTGGGAGAGTTCTATTTCTTTGGCTTGTGTCAGCAGACGTATGAGATTCCTGCAGCTAAAGAAAATGGTTTTGATCATATTGTTGCTGGAACTTTAGTCGAGGCTCACTATTATGCAGATTCTAAGATTCGTCGTCGTTGGGGATTCTTTAAACGTAAGCATTTTAAAGTTCCTTATGTTGTGGAATACCGTAAATATGTTGATTTTGCAATAGATTATTATAAAAATCATTACGAACAATCTCCATGGATGATACCTTGCATAGAGCCAGGATTTGATCATTCTCCGAGATCGTCTTATCGAGGTACTGTATTCAACCATTCCACTCCTGAAGAATGGGGGCGTTTATGTCACAACGTCATAAATATAGTCGATTCCAGCAAAAAACATGAAGAGAAGCTTCTGTTTGTCAAGGCATGGAACGAATGGGCTGAGGGCAATTACATGGAACCCGATATCGTTTATGGTAAGGGCTTCATAGAAGCAATGGCTAAAAGTATTTTCTAAAGATAGTTTATGATTTCTATAGTTATACCTTTATATAATAAAGAGGCCTCTATTAAACAATCTCTTAAAAGTGTTTTATCACAATCTTATGACGACTTTGAGGTTGTGATAGTGGACGATGGTTCTGCGGACGGGTCGGTTGCAGTTGTTGAGGCAATAAACGACCCGCGCATCCGACTGATTAAGCAGGAGAATGGCGGACCGAGCAAGGCTCGTAACACTGGTGTGAAGAATGCTAAGGGCGAGTGGATACTGTTCCTTGATGCAGACGACGAGATGTTGCCAGGGGCATTGGATTTCTTTAGCAAAAAGATACAGAAGCATACTAATGTAGATATGTTTTTGGGCGAGGTGATTGTCAACAATGGTAAGGCAGTGCACTTGGCAATTGAATACAAGGAAGGCGTTGTTAGCAATCCGTTCAAATCTCACGTTTTAGGACGTTTGTTTCAATGCTCAGGCACTACAGTATACAGAAAATCCATTGTAGAGGAAAATCCATTTGACGAGCGAGTGCGTCGATATGAGGATCTGCAGCGAATTTTCAAACTGTATCGCAAATACAGACTTTATCTCTGTCACAAACCAGTTGCAAAGATCAACTTGGAGTTCTCCGCTGCCTCTCGTGCCCGTAAAGACATAAAAGAAGATTTCTTGGGTCATCTTGATTTCACAGGCAAATCGTTTTGGGAGAAGATGGCGTTGTATGCGCTTTATCTCGGTGAGCGCAACTATTATCCAGAGCAATGCAGAAAGCTGTATCCTGGGCTGCATCGCAGATACGATTGGTTGTTGCTGTATAAGTTAATTCACTTCTTAAAATAGAATGACAAAATTATTAGCAATAATAAAGAAGTTGCCGGTTTTAAGTCATCTGCTCCTCTATTTATGGCAGAAACGGCATAATGGGGACAAGGTTAAGTTCTGGTACTCTACACATATATCCTATCGTTGTGGTTTTGAGGGAATGAACATGGTCGGTCCACATACCGACTTCTTTGGTTTCTTAGGTTACGGCTCTTACATCGGTGGAGACGGAATGGTTAGTGCTGAGGTAGGGCGCTTTACGTCCATCGGTCCCAACTGCCGATACATCAATGCTACCCATGCTTATAAGGCGCCGTTCGCTACAACATGTCCTTTGTTCTTCTCTAAAAGCAACGGGAATAATCCACGAGGCAAGACTTTCGCCAATGAGCAGATGATAGAGGAGTTCAAGTTCTATGATAAAGCCAGAGAACTTGTAAACAAAATCGGTAACGACTGCTGGCTTGGTTCCAACGTCACTTTAATTGGTGGGGTAGAGATACACGATGGAGCGGTAGTCCTTGCCAATGCCGTGGTTACAAAAGATGTTCCGCCATACGCAATTGTAGGAGGTGTACCTGCAAAGATTGTTGGTTATCGGTATGATGAGGAAACAATAATATTCTTAAATAAGATAAAATGGTGGAACAATAATCCTGAATGGCTTGAGAAAAATTGGAAATTGCTTTGTGATATTGATAAGCTAAAAGGGTATTATGGTGGAGACAAATATAATAGTTAAGTAATGATTAGAATTTAGATCTTATATTTGTTGATTTGTATATATCAAATTTAATTATCAAGTATCACTAGTGTCCGGATAAAAATCTCAGAAGAGGTTAACCTCTATATATTGAGACTCTGGACTATTAATACTTAATTCTTTAGTTACTTTGAATATGGAATGGATATCATCTTGCTTAAACAGAAGCGGACCAATAGACTTGGATATAGTGTGAAGTGACTGTGGAATATTGAAGTGCTTCTTTGCTATGATAAGTAGCAGATAATCGCAAACAGCAATCCACAACTGAAGATAAACGGCATTCTCTGTAGTGCCATAAAACTTCTTTATATGTAGATGTTGCTTAATCCAGCGAAAGAACAATTCGACACTCCATCTTTCTCTGTAAAGTTCTGCAACAGTCAGAGAATCAATGGTTAAGTTGTTTGTGAGAAATCTATACACATTGCCTGTAGTATAATCCTCGTATATCACCATACGGAGTGGTTCAGGATATTGTACAGAAGGTTTTAAACCTGTCAGGCGTATAAGCTGGTCACTTATCAACCCTGTTGATTTGTCTACTTCATATTCCTCAATGACATTGTACAACATGTTGTCTTTTGCTCTGGTGACAAAGTATGCATGCTTGATGTGAAAACACTCATAGAGCTGCTTGAAAAAGATATAACCTTTATCCATAAGGTAGAAGGCTTCTTCTTCAACAGGTATCATAGGCATGACCTTCGAATCATGTACAAGACCATTGGTCATGACTATATAAAAAGGAATACTTCCTCTGAGATCCATAAGTGTGTGCATCTTAACGCATCCTTCTCCATGATGAAACTCTGCCCAAGGAGATAACTCAAGACATATTCTTATTGATGTACTGTCAAGAGTATAGACCATCTCTTTCAAGCCAAGGCGAAAGTTGTCATCATGATATAACTCCTTAGCCCACTTGATAAGAATTTGAGCAAAGTCTCTGTAAATCATCCAATTCCTCTTCTCATTGGCTTCTGCCAATGTAGATTTAGAAACTGTACGAAGACCTGCATGGTAAAGACCATTTCCGCAGAATTCAAGAGTCATCTCAATATCTCTGAGACTTGAACGGTCTGTGAATTGAGCAAAACTCATAATCTTGAATTGATCTAAACAAGTAAGTGTTTTGGCATGCTAGTCACCCTTGTAACGGTCAACACATTTCTGGAAGTCATAACGAGAAACCAGAGACATAATCTGAGAAAATATGGTCTTTTTGTACGCATCACTGCAAATCAGAGCCATTTGAGGCCCGTCTGCGAAAGTACAAAATTTAATCCAAAAATTCAAAGAACGATATATTTAATTAATTTTCAATAACTTAGGTTATATGTTCCGGATTTTTATCCGGACAGTAGTGATATAAATTATATAGATAACTTTTCATACATAGATTATGGCTATTTTTGTAATAACGAATCAGCCAAGAAAACTCTTGGAAGATTTAAAAAAAGAAATTAATGATAAGAAAATAGATACTTGGCTATATGATAATGATGGCGATTTTTATCATGTGCCAAATCAATGGAAATTTAAAGCTTGGTTGTCACCTTTCGTGGAAGGCAATAGATTAGTCTTTGGTATTATTGGGCAAAAAGAGATAAATTTATCAACATTAGCATACGCTGTTTATCATGGACGTTTTGTCGAGATGTTGTTAAATCATTTTGACCAACAGTTTTCAGAAGTAAATATTAGTTCTCAAAAAACGCAATATGATAGATTCTAAGAAAAATAAAAGACTTATAGCTGCTCTTTTATTATGGGGCATCTTAATCTTAGCTTCTGCAATTTCGTTGTGGAAACTCCAAAAATCAGTGGGAAATTTTGATGTCAGTGAGATGTTTCCTTATGTAGCTGTATTATCTTCAATCACTGGTTGTATTTCTTTTTTATATTTGAGCAGAAGCGATAGAGGAAAAGAAACTAAAATAAATGATGACTTTATGTATTCTGAATCTCTTAGAAAAAGTATGGATTCTCCTAAAAAACAAGACAAGAATCCTAAGGAGGAGGGACGAGTGAATACTTCTGGTAGCATACATGAAAAAGATGTTGATGACGAGAATACAGCAAACGAAATCAAACATTCCTTTTTAGCTTCCGAGGAACGTATAAATAATGAGATTAAAAATTTAAAGAGAAGAGCTACAGTAAATTTGTCTTGGGGGGTAGTGCTATCAAGTGCGGCTTTGCTTTTCTTTTTCTTTTTGATTTATAATGAAGAAATTGGCAAGAATTTAGAGCAGGTATTTCTACATTTTGTTCCAAGATTGGGGTTGGTTGTTTTTGTAGAGTTGTTGGCTTATTTCTTTTTGAGACTTTATAAAACGAGTCTTGTATCAATTCAGTACTATCATAATGAATTGACTAATATTGAAACAAAAAAAATAGCTGCGATAGTTGCGGTAAAACATTGTGATGAGGCTAAAATATGGCAAACAGTAGAGAGCTTGTTGAAAGTTGAGCGAAATGTCTTATTAAAAGGAAAGGAAACAACGATTCAAATGGAAATGCTTAAAATGCAAAATGAGTATGATAACAATATGATAAATTCGATGAAATCGATGTTAGAAAAACTTATAGATAAAGTGTCTGTTTAAGATAGATATGAAAAAATCAAAGTCACCTAACGAGTGGATTGTTGTTAATCAAAAGTGTAATAATCTTGTTAAAGAACTGCGAAGAGAAGTTCTTGAAAAGAAATCCACAATGGCGAGTAAAAAGGAACGCCTTCTTCTAGGCATTTTAATGAGGCAATGTTCAAATTTGTCTGCTATCGCAGTATTGACGAAAGTATCTGTGGGCATAGGTAATTCTATATTATTCAAGTTACCGATAGGACTTCTTTTACGCAATTGTTATATGGATTGCTTACTCGGTCTCTATCTTGCTAGTGTAACGGAGGCTGATGTGTTAGAAATTTCAGAAGTTTTGCATATTGATTATGCAAAGGCTCTTTTTGATGAGTTTGAGGTATATCGAGATAAGGTAGGTGGTATTTTGCCATTTAATGATGAAATGTTGGAAAGTATTTATACCATGAATTTGGAAGATAATTTTCTTTGGGCTTATGAACCGAATAAGGATTATGAACAGGTAGAATCATGTGGAGAAAGGTATTTATGGAAGGCAAGAAACAAAAAAGAGGTGAGGAGTCTGATTCCCCAAAATGAAGTTAAAAATGAGTTGAATATTAAAGTGATATTTGAAACCTTAAAAAGAATACCCCAATATTCAGAATGTGCAAAATATATATATGCTTACTATAAATTCTTTTCTCAATATGAGCATTTTTCAGAAAGTGGTTTTGGAGATGCTATAGCTGATTTTTCTAATGACAATGTGAATTTCGAAATGGCACTTGTTAGATTGGAAGAATCTATTACTGTGATTCAAGAAAAACTTAAAAATAATGAATAATACAATAAAGATTTTAGCTTACGCCTTCCAATTTCAGGAGATGTTCCTCTCCAAGGATATCTTCTTGATACCTTATTATATATGTAAGGAGCTGGGAGGCAAGTGCAAATATTTATATACCCAAAACTTGGGTAATACGGAAATCCCGAAATTGCATCGAGGTGTGACTATTGAGCGGACGAAGAACAAGAATGTATGGAAGGTGTTCTTGAAGGAAATCTTGACGCATGCCAAAGACATCGACGTTCTCTTCCTTACAGGCAGCAGTGCCGTTCACATGTTTGCAACTTTTTTGTACAAAAAGATGAATCCACAAGGAAAGGTTGTTGTTTTCGGTGACATGGAAGAACCGCAGGCAAAGGAACTCAATCAGAATGGCTTCCACTATTCTGGAGGTTTGGCTGGCTGGATAAAGGACAAATTGACGGACTATTTCTTTCGTCATGTTACATACCTCGTGGCGAATACGGCAGCTTATCATTTGATGGCAGATTTATGTGAGCGTAAACATTGGAATGGTTTGCTTCATTTTTATCCCTGCTTGGATGACGAGAAGTTTGAGTCTTATGGTCTGAAGCGAAAGCCATTTGCTGAGAAAGAGAATGTGATGGTTTGTGTGGGGCGCATCGGTTGTTATCAGAAAAATACTGAGATGTTGCTTAATGCCCTGCGAAAAACTGATTTAAAGGATTGGAAAATCTATATGTTGGGGCCAATAACCAGCAGCTTCGATTTGAAGGAGGGTGGTGATTTCCAAAAAGTAATTGACCAATTCTTTGAGGAGTGTCCGTGGTATAAGGAAAGGCTTATTTTTACAGGAATGGTTTATGACCAGAAAGCTGTGTTTGAGTATTACAATCGGGCGAAGGTTCTGCTTGCCACTGCTCGACATGAAGGATTTGCTAATGTTTACAGTCAGGCAGCAGCGTTGGGATGCTATGTGATAAGTACGGATGTTGGTGGTGCAGATGTGTGTTCTAATGGTTGGAAATATGGAATCAAGTTGAACCAAAATGATAGTGTCGGCTTGACAAATGTACTTGCTGACTTGGTTTGCGGTAAACTTGAAGTGCCTGAAGAGTATGCTATACCTTTTGCAGAAATGAGTTATAGCTACCGAGTAAAGCGTGTATTGTTGCCAAAGATGAGTTTAAAACCTGATATGTATAAATTATAAGTATGGAGGCAAAGAGAGATATAACATATGATTTAATGAAGGGTCTTGCTATTTTGGCGATGCTATGCGGTCATTGCATAATACCTAATGTTTTGCACTGCTTTATTTATATTTGGCATATGCCTTTGTTTTTCGTAGTTTCGGGTTATTTTTATCATCAAAAATCAAGAACGCAATGTTTGAAATCTTCATTTTTCGGCTTGCTTGTGCCTTACTTTATTACATGTGGAGCCGCATTGGGAGTTTCGTTGGTGTTGTCTATGGATAATTCACAAAAGATTTTCTTTGGAACATTGGGCGTGTCCTCTGAATGGTTTGGAAGTAATGCCATGGTCGGATATGGAGGTAATGGTCCTCTTTGGTTTTTGATGGCTCTATTCTGGTGTCGCATTATATATGATGCATTAAGGAGGATAATTACAAATAAATGGCTATTCGGGGGGGCGATTCTATTTTTGTCGGTCCTGAGTGTAGTTGTTGGAAATAAATACTATGTACCTTTTTATATAGCTCATGGAATGGCTGCACTTGTTTTTTATTATGTCGGTAATTTGGTACATTTGATGAATGTTGACAAGCGTAAATGCAAATCTTGGTTCTTTATTTTGATGCTTTGTGTAATGGCTTTAGGAATGATGGTTGGAGAACCATATTTCTATGCATTATATTTTCCCAATTGGATAGTAAATGTTTTGGCAGCTCTGTCAGCTTGTGCTGTCATATATTATTTGTGTAGTCAAATTAAAAACAACAAGTTTGCTCATATGTTGGCCTATATAGGAAGATTGAGCTTATTGTTATTGTCAGTACATAGTTTAGATTATATGTTTTTGTACCAGAAAGCTATAGTATATACTAGGCTTTCGCTTGAAGGAAAAGGGGCAAGCTTATTATTTGATTCCATGCTTTTTATAATTCCACTGTTTGGAATTGTATTTTTGCCTAAAATGAGTTTAATTAGAAAAATTTTCAAAATAGCATAAAATAGATGAATAATATATCTGATATTAAGAATTGTTATGGCTGTGGAGTGTGTGCAGTTGCCTGCCATCGCAATATCATCCGAGTCAGTTTGAACAAGAAGGGGTTTTATGAGCCTATAATTGTTGATACAGACAAATGTACTCAGTGTGGTTTGTGTCGTGAAGTATGTGCATATAGTCATAATGAGTTGGCTTTGAAATCACAGAAAATTTATTCTTGGGCATCTTGGAGTAATGATGAACAGGTGAGGAAAAAATGTTCAAGTGGTGGTATTGGTTTTGAAATAGGTAAGCAACTTCTTCAAGAGGGTTATAAGGTCGTTGGATGTCGCTATGATGCTACACTCCAGCGTGCGGAGCATTATATCGCAACAACAGTTGAAGAACTGATTCCGTCTATAGGTAGTAAATATATACAAAGTTACACAGAAGAAGCATTTAAGAAAATAGATAGGAAACAGAAATATCTTGTTACGGGAACTCCTTGTCAAATTGATTCTTTTAGGAGATTTATTCGTAAATTTAGATGTGAGGATAATTTCATCTTGATGGATTTCTATTGTCATTGTGTTCCTTCAATGCACGCTTGGAAAAATTATTTGAAAATATTAAAGCCTATAGTTGGAGAAGTAACTTATGCGAGTTGGCGAAATAAATTTGAATATGGGTGGCATAATAGTTGGCTTATGGGTATAGATGGAGATAAAACATCCAAGACCATAAACTGGCATGATTCTTATAATTTGTTAATAAGGGAAAAAAAACTTCGTACAAAATCGAATGTCCCAAGGAGATTGGTTTTATAAGATGTTTTTAGGACATTATTGTTTAGGTGAACAATGTGTAAAGGCATGTAAGTACAAATATGACAATTCTTCTGCCGATATAAGAATAGGTGATTTATGGGGAAACACCTATAAGGATGACGAAAAAGGGGTAAGCGCTTTGGTTACATTTACAGAGAAAGGCAAGTTGTTAGTTGAGAGCTTGAATAACGCAACTCTTATAACTCAACCTCTGGATGTTGTTGCAGAAGGGCAAATGAAAGGCAACTCTCTTCCTGTCCCAATCAGTTCCCTCGTCCATGTTCTTATTTGAGCACAATATTTATTTGAGTCTTAAACAATGGAATATTTTATTGGCATTATTTAATAAGCCTTTTCGGGCATACGCAAAATTTAAAAAAATATTTAAAGTATAGGAATATGAAGATAGGAATAATAACAATGCATAGAGTTCCAAACTTTGGTTCTGCTTTGCAGGCTTATGCTTTACAGCATAAATTGTTTCAACATGGAATAGATAATAAAATCATAGATTATATTTATTCTTATGCAGGATATGAGCCAAGTTTTATTCGCTATATTATATGATAAGGTAAAGTATTATGCAAAGGTGATATTGAGGAGACCTGCATCTATGACTCGTTTTTTCTTTTTTCATAAGAAATATATGAGGACAACTTTTCGAGAATATACAAGAAATGACTTGATGTATAAAAAAGCCCCAAATTTTGATGTATATATGACTGGCAGTGATCAAGTGTGGAATTGTAAGTTTACAAAAGGGGACACCAATTTCTTGTTAAAGTTTGCTCCTGCTGGTTCGGTACGTTTATCTTATGGTTCTTCTTTTGCAAGTTCGTCCATACCGAAAGAATATCAACAGGTATTTAAGGAGGAATTGGAAAAGTATGAAACAATCTTGGTGAGAGAAAAATCGGGTGTAGATATTGTGTGTAATCTGATTGGTAAAAAGGCTGAGGTTGTCTGTGATCCAACTCTTTTGCTTTCAGACAAAGAATATCATGCTTTGGCATTAAAAGGTAAACAGAATCTAAAAGATCGATATATTTTAGTTTACGTCTTGGATTATATGTACAATCCTTATCCGCATATTTATGATATTGTGAGAAAAGTAAAGGACGAATTGGGTTATAAGGTGGTTTATATTGGAACAAATGCAGTCGATCCTTCTGATGTTGATGCCATCTATATGGGGAATCATATTGGGCCATTAGAATTCCTTCAACTCATGGAAAATGCCTCTTTTGTAATAACAACATCTTTCCATGGAACTGCATTTGCGACTATATTTCACAAACCTTTGTTTTCTGTGGGCCAGGATACGGAGTCTGAAGATGGTAGGAGGCAGACTTTGCTTAATGCATTGAACCAAAAGGACTCGTTGGTATATTATAAATCAGAAGTTTCTGCATCTTTGATTCATTCTGATACTATTATATCAAAAGAAGAAAAATTGAATGCAATCAGACAAAAATCAGAGCATCTGCTAATAGACTCTATAAATACTATTAATAAAAAAAGTCATGGGAAAAATAATTAAGGCAGTAAAGCCATTTATATATCAAAATAACAGCAACTTTAAACTTGCTGTATATCAAAAATGGGAAGAGTGTGGAGGCAAGGTTACTTCAATACGTCCATTGGAGAAATATTATGAGCGTTTAGCCTACCACTTGGACTTACCATCTTTGAGGCAAAGTTCTAAAGAAGCTCGCCTTAGATTTGTTGAGGGAGCGAGTCTTAGATTTGATACATTTCCTGATTATATGAGTTATGAAGTGATTCCTATGATTTGGGATTGTTGGCCAAGATATGTGGACAGCATGGCAAGATGGTTTAAAAAGCATCAAGTGCACACTGCGTTTTTTACTTCTTCTCAGACTGCCGAGAAAATGAGGAGATTATGCCCACAGGTGAATATTTTTCATTTACCAGAGGCGATAGAAACTGAACTTTATCATGCTGGGAAGAAATTGTCCGAGCGTTCTATTGATTACTTGGAATTTGGAAGATGTAGCAGAATATTGAATTCATCAAGATTTGACAAGTCCATAAAAGTTTTGAGTAGTAGAAACGAGAAGATTGGTCTCAGTACTCGCGCACAGCTGGCAGATGCATTAGCGGATTCTAAAATAACCTTGGCACTTACTCGTTTGGATAATCAGCCAGAACTGGCTGAAGGTATTGATACTTTAACCCAGAGATATTGGGAATGTATGTTGTCTGGAGTTGTCATCTTGGGACGTGCGCCTCAAGAGTTAATTGACATTATCGGCTATGATCCCGTAGTTCATTTGGATTTAAATCATGCCAACGACCAAATCTTGGATATTCTTGAGCATATTGATGAGTATCAGGAGATCGTGGATAAAAATCGTGAGATGGCATTGAAACATGGTGATTGGAAACAGAGAATCCATCAGATGATGGAAATGTTAGAAAAATTGGGGTACGAATGTAAATAGGATATGAAGAACATAGAAGATATTAAATCATCATTGAGGCGTTCTAGCTCTATTGTTTCTGGTTTGGTATTATTGACAGGTTTGGATAGAGTTTACGAGAACATTCATGATAGTGAACTTTTAGAATATGTACCGATTAAAATTGTATCCATCATGGAGGAACATTTCCGACAAATATACAAGGATATAATCGATAAAAAAGAATATCGAGTCAACTTAAAGAAGGTGAAGTTTCTAAGGGGATTAACTTTTGACTTTGACGTAATTGAGGCATTTCAAAGCAATGAAATTTCATTGGGAGAATACTTGTCATATCATTTTCCATGTAGTTCTATAAATCAAATCTTTGAACATTTAGGACAATTGTTGGGAGTTGATTTTAGACATAAATTGATTGATAAAATAATGCAGTATGAGGGGAAAGTTGATTTGCCAGATGAAGAGGCCCGAAAGAATATATCGTATTTTTTCAAATCTATAGAGATAATTTTTGAAATTAGACATATACTCTGCCATGAAGGTGGTCTAACTAAGCCTTTGGATAATAAATTTATTATGCAGATGATTTCTGATTCACAGTTGTTTGTCCAATTTGCTGACTTTTTAATTGATGATATTATGTATCCGGACTTTGATTTTACACAAGTAGCTATGAACGAGGATGCAAGTCAATCGTTTGACCTGGCAGAGAAACAACTTGAGGACATTATAGAACATCTAAAAAACAAAGATAAAAATGACATTTGGGATTTCTCATATCTTGAAGAATGGAAAAAATATCGAGAAGCAAAAGCGAAATGTGAATCAAAGTGTTGTGAGGGTGGTTCTATGTATCCCACAGTCTATATGACAAGTATGGCAGGTACAACAGAGAATATGATTAGCCAATTGAAGAAAGATTTTCGCTTGTATGATTGGGATGATAGAGGCATAAGTGACATTTAATCTATAAAAATGGCAAATTTTATGAATCATAGAATAGATTTATCTGACTGGATAATACATTTTGTGCATGACAGAAAGTCTGCTGACGATATGTATGCAATGGCGGATCTTTTTAAAGAAGAAAATGGTGAGGATATATTTTTGGTTTCATATTTTGACAAGAACAGACAACCAATCGATTTGTCTGATAAATGTTTAAATGGCGAATATCCAATAGTTGAAGATGAGCCAGCGTTTGGTGTTTTAGAAAAAATACTTCATGATGGATTTATTCGAAGTGGTTGGTCGTATAGAAATTTAATACCAACTATTTATGGACCATATTCTGCAGTCTGCTTCACGGAACTGCCTCTTTATGCTTTGATAGAATATGCAAAGGATAGAGGAGCGTGGTCTGGCTATGTGGGAAACTATGGTATAGCGTTTAGAAAGTCTGAGCTGTTTCAAGCAGGTGCTCGTCAAGTTATATATGGATTGTCCTCTTTACATAAGGAGTCCGATGAAAATGACTCTTATTGCGGATATGGTCTAAGAACATTAGATTCATCTTGTGGAATTGGATTGGAAGAGCAGTATCGTTACGTTTATACTCGTTTAGGTGGAAGCAAGCCTATAGACTGGACTCATGAGCGTGAATGGAGGTGGGCTTTAAAAGGAGGTGATGCTGGTATTGATGGTATGGCATTTTTGCTTAGTGAAGATTATGGTTTTCAATTTAGTGAAATTGTAGTGATTGTCACATCTGATGAGGAACAAAAAGATATACTAGAACAGTTGAAGATGATGTATGATTCTGGGACAAGAGAGTGTGGCATACCCTATAATAAATCTTTATTGCAATCCATCAAAGTTTTATCTTTAGAATCTTTGTCAAAGGCTAACATAAATCGAAGTAGCGTTAGAATTGAAGATATTCCATATTTGCAGATACCTGTAAAAACTAATATTGTAGTTTCAGAAGAGATTCGTTTGAAAGTTGTTAATGCTATAAATAAAGCGCATCAAGTTTCAAATGAAACTGTTGCCAATTACTTAAAAAATAATCCAGACTACAGAACGCCAGAATTCAATTATGGCACTGCATATGTTTATACAACAGAAGTATCAGAGATTACTCAAGCTTTGTTAAATGAAAAACTTGCTACTGTTTCAGGCAATGGAAAATATTGGCTGCATCTAGGAAATTATATATATGATGACATTGATTTGGAAGAAATTGGAGCAAAAGCTGCTGCTGATTTTTTAAGTCAAGATTTAGGTCAGTCATTTTTTTATTATCGTCAGTGGGATTAATTCTGTTCATAAGTTGATTTTTTACGAAAAATACATAAAATGATACCAAAAATTATTCATCTCTGTTGGTTGTCGGGTGATCCATATCCTGCAGAGATTCAAAAGTGTTTAAATACTTGGAAGAAATATCTTCCTGATTATGAAGTCTGGGTATGGGATACCAAACGATTCGATATAAATAGTACTATTTGGACAAAGCAAGCATTTGAAGCTAAGAAATATGCTTTTGCTGCAGATTATATACGCCTCTTTGCTTTGTATAACTATGGTGGTATCTATTTGGATTCGGATGTGTTGGTATATAAAAGTTTTGATCCGTTGTTGAATTTGCCTTATTTTGTTGGACACGACCAGATACGAGCATTTGAAGCTGCTGTTATAGGGAGTGAGCCTGGATGTAAATGGATAAAGGATATGTTGGATTCCTATACAGGCAGGTCTTTCATTCAAGAAGACGGAAGTTATGATATGCTACCTCTTCCTTGTCGTTTTCACCATGTACTAACAGGTTTGGGCTATAAATTCTGGAGAGTTTCGAAATTATCGTCTTTGAATCTTAAGGACTACAATCTGAAGATGAAACAGATGTTTGTCTTTGATAAGAATTTCTTTAATAGTCGCAACTCCATAGAGGTACATCAGACTGCAAAGAGTTTCTGTGCTCATAACTACGCAGGTAGCTGGCAGAAGAAATCTCCGGCAAAATCTATTAAAAATATATTGCCGAGATGGTTAGTGCAATTAGTCTATGTTGTAGGTCAAAAGACTTGGGCTTGTAAGAAATATAGCTGGTTCCAAATACCGTTTGAGAATAAACACTAAAGATAAATTAAATTTTGAAAAATGAAGAATATATCTCGTTTTTTTACCCTTTATTGGATTATCTATTTCCCAACTTGTATAGCTTATAATGATCTTCCTGGTTTCTCCAGTGTAGATGAGGCGATGACTGTATTGTTATTTGTATATACATTGTGGATGTATTGTAATAATCGCAGTATCAACAGGCGACCATGGAAAGAGTTTACAGTTTGTATAGGCCTAATTGCTTTTTACACTGTTTACTCGCTGCTATTTGGTGCAAATGTAGCTGGTGGAGTTTGGCTTGATTTAATGCAAGAAATTCGTCCATATGCTATTATTTATTGTACTTGGATTTTGAATCCTCGCTTTACTAAGAAGCAAAAAAAATGGATGCTTGGAACTATGATTTTGACTCTTTTCTCTTGGATTTTGTATCATCCTGCAACTTTTGAAAGTCAAAATGCGGAGTTTCCCGTACTCGGTCAGTTGGCTATCTGCACAGGCATGTCATGGTATCTTTTTACTAAAGAGACTAAACGAAACCGAAATATTGCTCTTTTGTTGGTTTTAACCGGTATGTTAGCACCTAAATTTAAATTCATGGGTGAGGTCGTTTGTTTTATTGCGTTTGTGTTTTATGTTAAACAGCGTTTGAATTTTAAATCACCAAAAACTATGATATACGTAGTTTTGTTGGTAACTGTCATATTGATGGTAACATGGACAAGATTTGATGCCTATTATGTATCTGGATTAAGCAACGATGAATTAGCTCGTCCTATGACTTATAAAACTTCGTTACGAATCCTATGGGATTATTTGCCATTCGGTTCTGGCATGGGATCTTTTGCATGTAATGGTGCCTGGAAGTTTTATTCTCCTTTATATTATAAGTATAATTTAAATGGTATCTGGGGATTGGATGAAGGTGGTGGTTTTATCTGTGATGCCTATTATCCAACTTTAGCGCAGTTTGGTATCGTCGGTGTATTTTTCTTCTGCTGGTTCTGGAAGCGTCGTTTAGCAGCTTTTGACGTTATTGCTGATATGCGCTATTATCGAATAGCGATGATTACTTTCTGTTGTCTTGCTATTGAGCAAACGGCAGACTCTTCTTGGCTTTCTGGAAAAGGAATGGGGTATTGTATGTTGATAGCCCTCTGCCTCAATGCCAATCGTAACCAGATGATGGAGATAAAAAAGCAGCAAATATTGAAGCGAAAGAAGGAGTTGCTTTTGGAAGAGAAGAGAAAGCAGATGGAAAGTAACAGTTGAGACATAAAATCAAAAAACTGGAACTTCATGGAATCGCGATTTATGCATAGGTGACAACGCTTAAATTTTATGGGGTTTTAACTTTTTGATATAAAAAATGCTAAATTACAAGGAATAAAAATCGTTGTTTAAGATTATTTCTTAATTTTGTAGCATTAAAGATAGTTGTATGACGAGCAAACAAAAAAGAAAGCGTTTCGAAAATAAACGCAAGCGAAAAGAGCATAGAAAACGACAGAAACAATCTGCCATGAAGTTAGCTTATAGTGAATATTTGACCCCATTTGAAGAGGTTATTTATAAACAATATAAGCCAGATGATATTTCACTTTATCGTTGGGTACATAATCCTATGGTAGAGGATGACTTCAAACCGCAGATTTTTCAGTCTGTGTCCTCCAAATCTGTAGATGAGTTAGAGGTTCCAGATGTTTCTGCTCCAGATGGTGTGATTTTGGAGTATACATCTTGGTTCACTTTGTCGCATTTTAGCACATTGGAACAGGCCATAAATATGTGGCAAAGTAGCTTGAGAAAGATTTTAAAGAAATACAACAATCCAGATAAAAAACAAAAAGAACTTCAAAAATGGATAAATAAGAAAGGGCAATTTGTTGTGAAGATTGATTATACAAGCGAATCTGGTTTGATAGGTCCACAATCTGATGGAATTCATAAGGAATTGTTCCCATTTGAAGGAGTTGATGTTGAGGCATTAGTAGATAAAACGTTTGAACCTGTAAAGATTGAGATAAATTGAGATAATATGATGCAATTAAAACTTTTAGGAGTACTTCAGGATTATGATAGTCCTTATGCTTCCTTATATAGAGACGATAATAGCCAAAATTTATATTTGGCTGTGGAGCAAGACTCGGACAAACCAAAAGAGTTTTGCACATTGTTGCTTCATGTGCCTAAAATATTAGTCGAATATTATTTGCAGAATAAAATTGGCCTTCGAGAAATCTATAAGAATGTGAAAAATAAATATCTTTGGTTTCGCAAAAAAGGTCAGAATGGTACATTGGTAGATGTAGGTAATGAAGATGTGTCTAAATACATAGATATTGATGATGATATGTTTGATTCTGATTTTTGCAATCATGAAGCTAGCATAAAGTATTATTTAAACAAGTAAAATTATGGACAAGATAAAATTTTTAAATGCTCTAGAGAGTGACTTGAAATATGATCGAACACTTGATTTCAAGAAAGCCTTAAAAAATAAAGAGCTAGAACTTGGCGTTGGTGCAACTTTGTTACAACCTAAGGAGAAGGACATTGTGGGTATGCTTTTCACCATGGATATGAAATATAAAGGTGAGGATGCTCTTCGCTACTCTGTAATTGTTACATATTTTGTTGAAGGCTGGACTGCCGATATGCATAAAGCTAGTGAAGACTCTATTAAAGACAAGGAAGAAGTAAGAAAAATGTTAGACGTAACTGTTGGCTTTTTGCGTGGAAGTATGTTTGTGCATACGAAGGATTCACCATTAGACGGTTTAACAGTTCCTATTATTTCGATGGACGAATTGCAAAAGAAGTTGAAAATAGAGAATGTCAAACCGTAGATTATAGAACATTCTTGCCATTGGGCAGGTATTGAAAACCTGCCCTCCCAGTTACATTCTATACAATGAATTATACACACTAAAAAAATAAAAATATTTCTGTTTATTCTTCCTTTGTAAAGAATTCTAGCAATATTACTTTTTGAATTTATTAGTGAACAATTAAAGCAATAAAAGGTTTAAGCTTTGATTAAAATTAAATGCAAGACTCACGATTATATTCTTTGGATTTCTTGAAGTTTGTAGCAGCTCTGATGATTACAAACTCTCATTTCCAACCGCTTTATGAAGACGTTTCGCCTTCTCTTGCTACATATTTTCATTACGTTTGTCATTTTAGTGTGATGGTAATGGGCGGGTTGTGTTACTCGCTTAGGGATAAGATTAAATGCATGTCAATTACGAGAGATATGCTTTGGATGATTGTTTCTTTCATTGCTTATTTTGTCATTTTAAAGATAGGAAAGGGTACAATGGGTATTCGATATGATATTCAAATCACGGCTTTGATTCCGTTGCATATCTTTGTGTATTATCTCTATAAGGTCGCCTCTTACTCCTGGTGTAAGAAGGCTTTTTGTTCAATGATAGTAGGAAAAATCATGTCGTGGATTGCCGCCTTGACCTTGGAAATCTATATTGTGCAATTCTCATTCGTTACCAATCAATTTAATTCTCTTTTCCCTCTCAACGTTCTTCTCGTTTTTGCCATTATCGTCTTGGCTGCTTATTTATTGAAAGTGATGACTTCGCTGTTCTTGGCAGTGTTGTCTAAGGAAGACTTGGAATGGAAAGAGATAGTGAGATTATAAAGTTAATATGTCAACTATAAAACAAAAAATACCTTTATGAAAATGATAAAACAAACCTTTGTAAGATGTTTCGCTGCTTTGCTTATCATGGTAGCGTTGTTCACTTTGTCAATCATCGCTGTGCATTGTATTCCAAAAAGTGTTGTGGCGGAGAATTTGTATTCTTCCACAAAAGTGATAGAACAAGAGGGACTTTACAGGGAGTTCTTCCATTTCAAGTTGTTCCAAATGGATAACTTCACCGATTGTTATATGTTCAACCTGATGGCATCCGCAGATGCTGATGAGCCTGTTCGCTCAGCCATGCTGAATGATGATTATAAGTCGAATGACTACATGAGTCTGGCTTATGATACGGAGAATGTTATCAAGGGCGATTTCAAGGGTCTCAGCAAGGAGAGCTATGGAAGATATTGGCATGGATACCAAGTGACATTGAAGCCATTGATGACTATCATGGATTATTCTGCCATCAGAATCCTCAACTATATTCTGTTCTCATTGTTGATTGTCGTATGCTCTTGGCTGATATATCGAAAGATAGGTAAAGCTGCATGCGGGTTGTTTGTCTTGTCTTTGGCATTGATCAACTTCCCGATTGTTCCTCTCTCTCTTCAATTCTCCACATGCTTCTATCTCTCCTTTTTGTCAATGATAGCAGTGATGGTCTTTCCACGTCTCGTAGAAAAAGATGATAACTTGTATTGCACTTTTTTTATAATAGGTGGAATTACCAGTTTTATGGACTTCTTGACAACACCGCAACTCACTTTGGGATTGCCAATGATAGTATGCTTGTTGATGAGCAATCGTAAGGACAAATGGAAGTATGTCATTTATATCTCCATCGCATGGGCTTTGGGTTATGGCTTGATCTGGGCTTCTAAATGGCTGGTTGGCTATTTGCTGACAGGAACGAATATTTTGGCTGATGCCATGGAGAGTGCCAAGCTCAGAACTTCTGATGTCTATAAAGGTATGCACATGACGATAGGTGGCATCTTGGCTTTTATCTGGCAGGCTGTGGAAAGGAAACATTTAGTCTTGCCTTTCTTTGGAGCCATTGTCGTTGTTGTGGCTTTGATTTTATTATATATCAAACTGATAAAGAGCAAAAAGGTTTTTAGTGAGTATGTCTTCTTACTGTTGATTGTCATGATTGTGCCAATATGGTTTTTGGTCATGAGAAATCACTCCATTCAGCATGGATGGTTCACTTGGCGAGCAGGACTTCTCTCACTTTATTCTCTTCTCTTATTGGTCTATTATACCGTGGATTGGAATCGTTTCATTAAAAAATAATCAAAATCATGAATAAAATAGCTGTATTGATACCTTGCTACAATGAGAGCAAGACCATTGCAAAAGTGGTGAAGGACTACAAAGAGGCTCTGCCTGAGGCAGAGATCTATGTATATGATAATAATTCTGTGGATGAAACTGATAGAATTGCTAAAGAGGCTGGTGCTATTGTGAGATATGAGCGTCGTCAGGGAAAAGGTAATGTCATCAGAAGTATGTTCCACCAGATTGATGCGGATTGTTATCTCATGATAGATGGCGATGATACTTATCCTGCGGAAAACGCTCGACAGATGTGTGACGAGGTTTTAGATGGGGGGGCAGATATGGTTATAGGTGACCGCTTGTCTTCCACTTACTTTGAGGAGAACAAACGTCCTTTCCATAATATAGGCAATGTGACCGTTAGATACCTTATTAATAAACTGTTTCATAGTAACGTGAGGGATATTATGACTGGTTATCGTGCTTTTAGCCGTGACTTCGTGAAGATGTTCCCTGTTTTGTCAAAGGGATTTGAAATAGAGACCGAAATGACCATCCATGCTCTGGACAAAAACATGTTGCTCAAGGAAATCCCTGTAACATATCGAGATCGACCTGCTGGAAGTGTTTCAAAACTGAATACTTACAGTGATGGCATGAAGGTGATTTTTACCATCTTCCGTCTGTTCCGTGACTATAAGCCATTGCTGTTCTTCTCTTGCATATCAGTGGTGTTGCTGGCAGTGGCTGCCATCTTGTTTGTGCCTGTCTTTTATGAATACCTACAAACAGGACTTGTGCCTCGCTATCCAACATTGATAGTTTCTGGCTTCATCGTTTTATTGGCTATGCTGTTATGGTCTTGTGGCTTGATATTGGAAGTGCTTGTGAAAAAGCATCGACAGATGTTTGAGATATTGAGGAACAAGTAGAACTGAAGGATTGAAAATGAATAGTTTTTCTTTGGAGAAGAATGGCAAGGGCATCTTGCTTATGATATGTTCTTCCGTCTTGGCTTGTTTCGGTCAACTGTTGTGGAAATTGGCAGTGGATGGAAATCTCTTGTTGCTGCTGATGGGATTCATTCTCTATGGCATTGGGGCCATTGTCATGATTGTTGCCTATAAATTTGGCAGTCTGTCAGTTTTGCAGCCCATTTTGAGTGTCAACTACATTTTGAGTGTATTGCTCGGCTATTTTGTATTGGGCGAACAACTCACGATGGTGAATATAGCAGGGGTGATAGCTGTTTTTATCGGTGTTGTCTTAATAGCTAGAGGAGAATAGATATGGCTTATTTACTTTTGTTGGCGATGACCTATCTTGGTGCGCAGGCATCCGTGTTTTTTAAGAGGTTGGCAGGTGAGAGCAATATTCTTGGCATATTGTCTTCACCTTATTTATATTTAGGTGGTGGCTTATACCTTATAGCCGCTCTCCTTAATATCTATGTCTTGTCTTTGATGGAGTATTCCAAAGTTCTTCCTTTGACTTCTTTGACGTATGGTTGGACTATGCTTTTGTCATATTTGGTTTTCAAGGAGAAGATAAACATTCAAAAAATAGTGGGATTGCTCTTTGTAATAGCTGGAGCAATCATGATTGTTTCTAAATAAATAATGAATAGAGTTTTAATGGTCGGCTCTGCCGAGCAGAGTGGTGGTGGCGTTGCGAGTGTGCTGCGCCTGATGAAGACGATGCCTTTTTGGGAGAAGTATCATTGCGGATGGCTTGGTACGCAGATACAGAGGGGATATGGTGTGAAGTTGTGGTATGCGGTGAAGGCTTACTTCAGGGCGCTGTTTACGATATGGCAGTATGATATCGTGCATTTCCACACGGTGCCTGACAAGATTTGCCTGATTATTCAGATGCCTGTACTCCTGTTGGCATTGCTTGGCAGGAAGAAGATTGTCATGCATATCCACATGGGTAATCAGTTGGAGGATCATCAGCATAATAAATTGTTTATATGGTGTCTGAATCGGGCTGATTGTGTGGTGCTGCTGGCAAAGAAATGGCAGAAGTGTTTTGCGAAATGGTTTCCTACAGTGAAAACCAAGACAGCTGTTATCTATAATGCCTGTGCTCCGACTCCTGCCGTGGATTATTCTATCAAAGAAAAGAGTATCATCATGGCTGCCTTTCTGAATGATAACAAGCATCCCGATTTGCTCCTGAAGGCATGGAAGAAACTGAAAGCGGATTTCCCTGACTGGCATGTTACCATCATGGGAAATGGTGAAGTGGAACGCTTTCAGGCTATGGCTCAAACTATGGGCTTGGATGATAGTGTTATATTTACTGGTTATATCACTGGCAAGCAAAAGGAGGATGTTTGGAATAAAGCAAGCATCTATTGTATGTGTTCCCGCCATGAGGGTTTCCCTATGGTGGTGCTGGAAGCATGGGCAAGAGGTATTGCTGTGGTAACTACTCCTGTAGGTGGTCTTCCTGATGTGATAGAAGAGGGAAAGAACTGCCTCACTTTCCCATTTGATGATGTGGATGCGCTTACCATGCAGCTTCGGAAACTGATGGAGTCTCCAATGCTTCGCAGGGATATGGCTGAATATTCTAAAAGCTTCGGAGAAAGGGTGTTTGCTCCTGTTAAGGTGAATGAGAGTATTGAGAAGTTATATGAGGAGATATTATGAGTCAGAATCGTTTATATTCATTGGACATGATGAAGTTTGTGGCTGCTATCTTCATCACGAATTCT
>ENA-ORMS01000904-ORMS01000904.1-human-gut-metagenome-genome-assembly--contig:-NODE-904-length-26916-cov-23.186702_pt1 | contig 26916 bp, 16 predicted proteins | sample MGYA00242104_ERZ508997 | MGnify/ENA primary metagenome ERZ508997 (study PRJEB26280, sample SAMEA2338704) | human gut metagenome | biome: human gut; feature: human-associated habitat; material: faeces... | reverse complement strand
TATTATATATAAAATCTATGCAAAGGTACATCTATTTGATGGAATTATAGAAAAATGTAAGTACTACCTTCTATTTTAACACTTTCAAGAGTAAATAAGCTGTTTAAAGGGGAAAAATCATCTAAAAGTGTTAAAAACATGGGTATATCATATAAAAAAAGGTGTGCCATAGACTTATGACACACCCACCATTAGTTATAAAAATCAAATTATATGTGGAAATATGTTCCGCTTTATTCTTGGACACAGCGAACACTATATCCGTCACAACGGTAGAAATCTCCGAATAAACCAAGATTACTCATGTCACACCATAAGCTATAAACTGTATTTTTATTATTTGGAGAGCAGGTCCAATAGGTAGACCATTCGCCAACATAAATTATTGATTCTCCCCAATCAAAACCGTTTCTTCGTCCAGTAGCTGGGAACCAGTTGCCTTTATAGGTACGTCCCTTGTTGCTGTAATCATGGTTGCTCATTATTGTAGAGAAATTAGAGTATTCTTCCTTACTAGGCAATCTCCATCCTTCTGGACTTGGATCGAAGAGACTCTTACCATCAGAACCAGTAATATCGTTCCACTTCTTGGAAGTATAATTGTTAGGCGAGGCCCAATCATAGTTACCACCACCATTAGTATAGAATACTTCTGGAGTCTGCATCGCCTTGGCAAAGGAAACAGGCCCGGGAGTAACGGTAGTCTTTCCTATAGACTTGCCATTGATGTTATATCTATTGATATTCCCAGTAAATGGATCCTTGCGTCCGAACAGATAGTAAAGACCATAGGTCTTGTCACCATCAGAAGGAGTAGCCGACATAGCACCGATGTTTCTATCCATGAAGCCGCCAATAAGCTTTGGTTCTTCAGTAATCCAAAGATGCCAGCTCCAGAGATAAGCATCATCACCAGCTCCCCTCTTCTTCACACCGACAACAACATTTCCTTTCTTACCACCGACGGCCTTAATATAAAGCGGCTGATTGCCCTTACCCTCATAGGTATCACCAGAAATAACCTCTCCATTAGCATTACAGAAGTTGATGGCACGAGAGTTAATATCCTGCCAGATAACTTCTGCCACCCATTCAGACTTCTTGTCGAGCACGTTAGCAGCATCGCCAACATCCGGATTCGACCAGAAGATATTGATATTGTTGACAACATCAATCTTGCCTACATTAGTACCGGTAGGGTCCAGGATGAGACAGTTGGCTGTAGGAAAAAGGAGATTAATCTCTTTTCCGTTTTTATCCTGTCCAGCCCCAGAAGTAAAGTCAAAAGTAAAATCATACCGCTTACCCATCTGCCAGTCTTTATCGATAGCAATATACGCCCAGTCATCATACATTATCTTGTTACCGTTCTTTGCCTTAATGAGCAAAGCAAAGTAAGTACCATCAATAGCCTTATCCTTTGGCTGCATCTTCTGTGGAATGAGCATGAAAGGCACATTGGATACATCAAGAGAAGACCGTTCCGGTCCTAACGTAACAGGAGTACTCCAAGTGATTTCATAATCCGCCTTATCCTCGGTTGTTATCCAGGAAGCATCATTCCCATCCCCATCGCAGGATGGAAATGTGAAAGTGCCCTTATTTTTGATGTTGCCGATTTTTACTCCTGATACCTCTATGGTATAATTAGTATTCTCGTTCTTGGCAGCAACGGTTATCTCAGAAAGAGCATGTTTGAATGTAATGTCCATCCCATCAGCACCATTGCCTTTCAAGCTACCTTTGGCATAGGCATAGATGAAATCCTTCTGTTCTGCAGCAGAGGCACAAGGAGAGAAGTTTGTGAACTTCTGGGAAGAACTTGTAATCTCGTAAGAACCAGAAGCACCAGGAGCGTCCGGTGCATAGGCATAGAAATACAAGTCCCCCTTGTTGGGCCAGAAGAAGTTACCATCATCGGTACTCCATTCTCCTGCTGCCTTGGTGTAAGTTACATTCTCCATATAGTTAGCCAAGCCATCCTGAAAGGCAGTAACCTTAAAAGAACCAAACTTAGCCAAGTCTGTCTCTACGGCACGAGAGGAAGAAGAACCTGTTATGTGAGGATGAAGACGTATGGAGTTGTCAGAAAGCCCCCCCCATAACCGTCCGCTCCTCTGAGCAGGAAGAGGCAACCATTAAGGTTGCCACTCCTGCAAGATAAAGAAAACGAAGCTTTTTCATTTCAAGTATATTTATTAATAATTTACAACTGTTCTCCCACTCCGCAGGAGACTTTTAAAATTTTATAGAAATCACGGAGATAGAAGCTGCACAGACAAGGAACAGCATCATGTACCGAAGAAGAGAAAGAGATAAAGAGACGGAACGTTCTTTCACCAATAGAGAAATCCGTCATCGGGTTCTCGATAGAAGGAACCGTCTTGAAGTAAACACAGCTGAAGAGCTTTCTGAATTTCTCCATGTCGGCATCTCCTGGATAATCCTTTGGAGAGAAGGTCTGCCCTTCCTTCAATCCCTTTCTTCTTATCAGTCCGACAATATTCCGGAGAATAGAACAAGTCTTCTCAACATCAGCTTTCTGATAGCCCAGGTCGCTGATTTCATCCGGCGTATAACCAAAAATTACATTATTCATCATTACAAATTTTAATCATCAATAATTAGTTAGTCCTGCACAGAAGAGGGTTGAATATCCTCAATACTCTTCTTCCACCACAGGTAAAGCCTGTTTTTAAGGAAAACTTTCAGAAGAATGATTACTATCACAAAGGTAATAGTCATAACAGCCCATGTTGTCTTCGGATCCCCCTGCTGTATTCCCAATACAAAAAGAGATACAAATATAACGGCAAGACCATAAAGTGATAAAGAAACACTAAAGAGAATGATCCACATTCTTCGCTCAACCTGCATCAGTAAGGATGTAACCCTGGATTTTTTACCTTCCTTGCTGGAAATAATCCTCATCCTGCCCTTGTTGACAGTCTTCTGCTTTGCGTAAAGAAATGTCTGAAAGGCAAGCATAAGACAGGACAGGAAACAGATGATAGTACCGGCAGCAGTGTGCACGGTATCCAGCTTGATGAAGTTCTGAGGCAGGAAACATAGGCAAATGCAGGGCATTGCTATGAAAGCATAGAGCAGCATTTCAGAAAAATGTTCGAGTTGCTTTACCAAGCAATCGATATACTCATTGGTGTATATTGTAGTTTCATTATTCATAATCATATCATTTTAATCGTTATTGTATTTGGCCGTAAAAGGATTCTTGCCTTCCAGCAACAGATTAAGGCATTCCCTTGCCTTATCATTGACAATAAGAAGAGGAAGCTTGGCAATCTCTACCTGTACCATTTGCGCTGCCTGGAATTTGGTTATACCATGTAACTTGGAAATGCAGAATATCATATCCCTCAGTCTGGCCTTGTTTATTTCTTCAATAAGAGCAGCCTTGTCCCACTTTTCACCCATTTTCAATGTTCCTTGATCATCTTTGGCGACGATAATCTTAATGGTATCAGAAAGGCAATCATAGTAGAACAAAAGATATTCCCCGAAGTAATATATGGTATTGCCATTTCTATTCCTGAAACAACCAATATACTTGTTGTTTGGAAGGATTTGCTTGATAATAGAGTTTTCCTTCACAAGCGTGAGTTCTTTCTTTAGCTTATCAATTCTCTCATTCCTGGTAAAGATTTCCTGTTGGAGATTCTTGCAGACACTTGTGAGTATAGGATCAGAGTTCTTGACGACATCTTTGATATCCTCGGCTAGTTTTTTGGTACGAATCGATAGGAGATATACCAGAACTGCCATAGAAAGAGCTATTAGAACCACGTATGAAGCTACAACCGCAAAGGACTGCGAGATATCAGCAAAACCCATCAGCCATTTTCCAAGATACCAGGAGAGAGCGATGCAAGACAGTTGAAGTAAGACAAAAGCAAGAAAATGACCTGCAAGGGTATTAACTGGCCAGAACAGCTGCTCTGTTTTCTTCTGCAAGTCATCCAGATCCCTGGTATATATATCGATCTGTTTACGCATAAAAAATATATTCTCTATGTAATAGGTAAATATCAGACCTACAAGAGAAACGGCAGCTAAGCCAAAACAGCATTTGACGATAGTCATACTGGCATATTCCGGCAGTCCCCATAATCCATTACTCAACCATGTAATGAACGCAAAAAAGAATACCAGAAAAAGACAAATGATCAGACTGCCAGCAAGAGAGTAAGAAAAGCCTTTGATGAAGTCCGTTCTATTCATAATACATATATATTAATTGTTATCGTTATTGTTTTAATTAAATTTCATAAGAACCTGAGTGAATCTGTTCTTCTCCTTGTCAAAGCCTGTAGAGACAAATGTCTTGGGCTTCGAATCGAATGACTCCAGGGCATAGTCAAGGAGATCAAAATCCATTGTGTCATAGAATCGAACACAGTAAATTGCAGTACCGAGCAGTTTATCTACGGTAAGCCGCTGAGAGTCGAATCCGAAAGAAACAAGAATATTCCGTATCACTTCTGAATATGGCATGGAATCTTCGGTATATATTCTCTTGCCCGACTTCTCCAGTTTATCAACTTCTTCCCTGGCAATTGGAACCCCATCGCTATCAATGCAGTGAGATTGAGTTCTGACTTCCAGGAAAGCCCCGGAAAGAACACACTCTTCTGCTATTCTCCTGGCTTCTTCCCTATCTCCGGCAAGAACATATACGTTTGTCTCCCGAAAGACTGGAACCGTGAATAATAAATCTTTTTTTTTCATGTTTATTGCTTATTAGTAAAAATCAAATATATGCGTCTAACTTCCCAAGACCTCCTTAAGATTGTATTGTAAAGGAGTCAAATTAACCTTATCCATGAAGTATGTAAGGGAATATTCGCCCTTTTTCATCCACAGCGGTAACACCTTCCCTTCCTCTACCTTGGAAGTGATGAAGTCCGCCAAACAGGAAGTGACCACCTTCTTCATTTCATCAAAGGAAGAAGCAGAGAACAGAACCTTGCCAAGTTCCTTGTTATCTACCATCCCACGAAATCCATAACCATTGCGGTCAACGGTAACTACTATCTTATGCATATCAATTAAAATTAAAGGAGCGGATGGAAACCAAGTCCATCCAGCTCCAGAGAGTTATATGAAAGAATGAACCAACTAAGTCAATCTAAGCATCCTCAACTTCAATCACCTTGAAAAAGCGAGAAGTCTTTTTCTCTTTTTTATTGCGAAATGTCACATTATCAATCGGAAGCACGACATAATCTTCACCTTGAATGAAGATTGGTTTCATGGTCTCGGAAGCACAATATTCATAATCAAACATTGAATCACCTTCGTTACCATATATAATATCATGCAATATATCCCTATCAGAAAGAGTCTTGTTATAATTAGGCCAGCTTCTCATTTCTTCAACTACACATTTAATAGGAGAATCAAAACCTAGAAGCCATTCATCTTCCATAACAACAATCCAGTCTTTGTAAATCTTGTCAAGATCCAAATTAGGAAGGAGAATAGGGTCACCAGGACCAGGAATGCAAGGAAAGACGGCGTCAATCGTTGCACCCATATATTTGACATCATCGCAGGAATAATATCTATTATCAACACTGATACAGTCATAAAACTGCATTGGTAAAAGCTTAACCTTAATCATATTTATAGAATCTTATATTGTTATCTAAAAGTTTTTTTATTATGAAACTAATTCCATGTTCTTCTGATCGAATTTCCCGAAAAAGAAAGGTAGTCAATTATCTCGGGAGCTTTCCATACATTGCGGTCTGTCCCAAGAATTTCGGAGTTCCTTACCAACACCTTCTTCAATCTGTACCACTCTGGGAAGAGTTTCTTGGTACCGGCATCAATACTTCTGCATTTGGAGTACATGAGAGGCATCAGTTCCTCTCCATCCATAACATATTTGATGCAAGCCTTGGAAACGTCGGAACTGTTAAGCAGACAGAAACGAAACGTAAACCGAGGATTATTCCTTGCAAGAAGCCAGAAGACGTGCAGCTTCAAAAAACACATGTAGGCTCCAGATACCTGAATGGATTCATGTCCCAAAAAGGATAATCCATCAGGTCTGAAAGGCATCGCAACCAAGGCATAGTCGTACAAGTACTTCAAATCATAGAGCCTGGTTTTATTGTTTTGAACCGTCTTTTTAAACTGGGAGAAGAAGTTGTTGTTGTTCTGACTCCATCTGTCCAGGAAGACTTTCAAGGCTTCCATTTTAACGGTGCACATAGGCTTACATCTTAACAGGAACATCTACCCCTTGCCAGTCGTCCACATCTGGTTTCATTCCGGAAGCATTGATGGCGTTAGGAACCGGAAGTTCCTTCAGTACAATCTCAACATTATATGGGTCTGCAGCATTCAAAATCTGTTCCGTGACATCGTAGTCAAAGGAAAACTTCTCTCCGTTGCAAAGAGTCGTATAAATGGTGAGAATATTCTTCACGGAAGTATTATCTACCCTTCCGAAGCAGGTCATGGAGCCATTGATGGTAGCCTTGTCGGTGTCTAGGCTGACAGCAAAAGGAACCATTACCGCTTCCGTGCTCTTTTTCCCACTCCATGCGAATATTCCGGAAGAGAGTCCGGAAATGGAAGCAGCAATGCCCGAAGCAACCTTTGTAGGATTCAACACATTATTAATTATTATATGATAAGTGCAGTATTCCTTTTGGGGAGCAAACGATCTATGTATTTCCGTTTTCTCATCACCAGGAGAATCAACGTAGATTTTCTCATCAGATCTGTCGATGAAAAGATATTCCGGCTCAGAAAGGAAACGCTGGCTACCAACCTTCTTACTTACAGGAAGCTTAGAAACACTCAAACCTAACTTGTCTATGACCGTTGCCTCGCACGTTGTTATAAGGAGAGAGTCACGGTTATTGGCATTCTTCACGACGATGTTACGTATGTCAGAGTTGAATGTTATTGCATCATAACCCACTCTGGCAGAAATATTACATCTACCCTTCTCGTTACCGGCAAATTCCCTTTTGAGAACATTCTTGCCCGGGGTGTCCGGAAAGAGATAGAGAAACATAGAAGCTGGACTTTCCTCATAGACTTCTTCCCAAGTAAAGTAAACGATAAGTTCGTTGGGATGATTGTGGTCATAGCAAAGCTTGTCCTGCTCACAGGAAGAGAGAACCCAGCAAAGCAAAGCAGAGAAAACGGCAAGGGAAGTAATACGTCTTGCCCACACAAATTTATGATATGTTGTCATTGCATTCAGAGTTTATTGATGTTGTTTTTTCCAAGAAGGCAGGAAAAGGAAATCTCCAGTTTGATGGGACCGAAATAATTCCTTTGTCGGGTGTATTGCCATACATAGTGGCTTCTGTCCTGTATGTAGGACTTGTATCTACCACCTCTGTATCCCAGACCAATACCTAGATCCAGGTTGAGTCTTTTGTCAACAGGAAAGGAATATCCATATTCAATACCTGCAGCATACGTAAAATCAGACATCTGCCCTTTCTTACCTCTAGGATTATAGTCATACATATAGCCTTGCGTGAAGACCCCGACGTGGTGACCGGAGAGAGGATTGATTCTCGATGCATATCCAAGGTACTTACGTAGTTCGATTTCGCCACCGTAGGATCTCCATTTACGGTAGTTAGATTTGGTATAGGTGCTAGTCTTCCACCATGTGTACCAGTAAGTAGCTCCCAAGGAGTAACCATTACCCAGATATCTTTCGATTCCAATATTGGGAACAATCATCGCATCGTGGACAATATTTGTTTTGAGAATTGTCCGAGGAAACGTAACGTCCTTGGCAAGGCAACAGGAATCCTTGCTGACCTTTATATCATAAAAATCCGTTTGCGCATATCCTGCATTACCCAGGCTAATGGCAGCACAGAATGCTAGTAAATACTTTTTCACCTTCTTAAATATCATTTAAATTATACTTTACGATTATATTTCTATATACCACTGCAAAAGTACATAAAAAAACAGTAAGAGCCAAATTAATCAGTTAAAACCTTTTATTTTAACACTTTCAAAACCTTTCGAGAGCAAAGAAGCAAAAAGCTAACAAACCAAAACAAATATTAATATTAAGTTAAATATAATAATATTCTTCATTTTAAGCTATGATAGTGTTAAAATAAAAAGTAGTGTTTTTGTAATTCATTTATTTCCGAAAAAAGCCGTTACTTTGCAGTAGAATAAGAAATTAAACTTCATCACTATGGCAAAAAAGAAAATGTCCGAGGGACTTGAAAATGCCCTTCAAAAACTGGTTGACAGACTTGTCGAGCGCATGGAAGATGCGTCGCAAAGTCTGGAATGGAATAAAGGCTGGATCCAGACCGGTCACGGTTGGGGTCTTCCCAGAAACATCAGCGGTTCTCCATATATGGGTATGAATGCTTTCCTTCTGAGTCTGCATGCAGCAGAAAACGGTTATAAGATGCCAATCTATATGACCCATCTTCAGGCAAAAAAAGAAAAGGTGCATATTCTTCCTGGTTCAAAAAGCGTTCCTGTCTTCAAGTGGGGAAAGAACATCAAAGACAAGGAAGGAAAGTTTGTATCAGAAGAAGACTACCATAAGATGAGTGAGGAGCAGCAGAAGGAATGTACAGTATATCCTTATCTGAGACACTTCAACGAGTTTAACATAGACCAGACGAACTACAAGGAGAAGTACCCGGAAAAATACGAAAAGCTGCTCTCCAACTTTGTTGATCCGGACAGAAACAAGGCCGATACCAACGGCATGTATAACAATGAAGCCCTTAACAAGGTCATCGAGGAAAAGGACGGTTGGATTTGCCCTATCGTTTTGGATCCATCCGAGGGAGCTGCCTATAGTCCTGGATTCAACTCCATTCATATTCCACCGAAGGAGAACTATCGTCTCCATGAGGGCAATGCCGAGGAAACCTTCAAGGATGGACAGGAGTACTATTCAACTGCCCTTCATGAAATGGCCCACTCTACAGGTCACGAGTCAGTTCTGAAAAGAGACGGTATAGTCAAATTTGACGGATTCGGCAGTCCTTCTTATGCAAAGGAAGAGCTAGTAGCAGAGCTGACAGCAGCAATGGTATCAAGTACCCTTGGCTTCGACAAGCGCATTACTGAGAATAGTGCAGCTTATCTGAAAGGCTGGGCCGCTGCCCTTCGAAAGGAGCCTAAATACATCATTTCTGTCATGAGCGATGTCAACAAGGCCTCACGAATCGAATTGGAGCATATTGACAAGCAGCGCAAGGCACTGGGACAGAAATCCCTTCTTGAAGGAACGCTCGACGGCCTTGACGAGAAAGCAGATAACGAGAAACAGTTTGAAGCCATTCAGAATGGCGAAACTGAAAAAGAGCAAAACAACAACATAATGGACAAAAAGATATTTTATTCCAATCTCAATGCCAACTCAGATATAGAGTTAAAGGAAGATCCACAGCAGCTTGTTACCCTCTACGAGAATGGTGACAAGCAGGGCCTTTTTGATGCATTGAAACAGGCACAGAAAGAAGCAGGAGCCTATTGGGACCTTGCTACTCTTCAAAGTACAACCGGAGAAAATGCAGAGATCATCGCAGAAGATGAGAAGCATATTGCAGTGAAGTACCCGGAGTTTACCGACACATTCTTCATGTTCGAGAAGGTCACTGAGCAGCAGATTCTTGATAAGATTCAGCAGCAGGGACTTTCTGAGGATGACAGTGAAATAGCTCATCAAATTGGCAACGAGGCTGTCAAGAAGCAGTTTGACGGTATGCGAAGCCATACCCTTGAAATGCCAAACGGCACAGTTCTAGGCGTAGATTACGACCCTAGCACCAATGAAATGTTAGCAGGAGGCGTAACCAACGCAGGTTTGGCACCAGAGCACCGTTCAGACTACGACCATTCCATCACCCTTGATGAGAATCTTCAAAACTTCTCCGAAGAACTCATGTCTATGGACGAATACCAGGTGCAGGAGGAAGACATCGAGGAGAAAGTTTCTGAAAGCCAAGAAGAGACTCAGGAAGACGTGCAGGATATTGACAAAAAAGAACTTATTGCCAAGGAATGGCCTATGTTTGACAATAAGCTTGAAATGCCTTCCGGTGATGTCCTTACTGTCAACTATAATAAGGAAAAGGATACTCTAGACGTGCTTATTACCAATGCAGAAGGTAAGCAGGAAGTATATAGCACTAGCTACGACCACGACCATACAATTCAGGAGAATCAAGGTTATGTCTGGGAAGAATTGTCAAACAAGAAGCAGTATCAGGAGAGAGAGTCAGAAAAGGAAGTACAGGCTCAGTCTGTTGATCCTAAGGATGAGAAGAAATATTATTCTTCATTTGCATTCATGCAGGATCAGGAAGATACTGAGCAATTTGACAAACTCCAGGAAGAAGGTAAATATGACGAAATACTTAATCTTGCTTCCGAGTACGACCAGGAGCAGGAAATAGAACTCGAATATGTCAGCAAGTCTTCTTCTCCTCATCCTGGTGATGACCTTCTTGCAGAGAATGAAGACTATGCTGTAGTTTACAATAACCGTGTTGGTGGAACATACGATCTGTTGAAAAAATACAGTGAGAACGAACTCCGCGAGGAAATCGAGCGTCTTGGTGGAATCGGTTCAAATCCTAGTGATGCTGTCAAGGAGATAGCTTATAATATGACAGCTGACGAGTTTGCCGCTATCCAGAAAGAACCAGTATTTGAAATGCCGAATGGTGAAATTCTGTATTTCCAGTACAACAAGGAGACTGACAAGATAGAAGTGGGTACTGCCACCAATAATGGTCTTGCAGTCTCAGATACCTTTATGTTTGAAAGAGACAAGAGTGTAGAAGCCAACCTGGCGAATGTCTATGAGGATATGTCGCAGAGGGAGCAGTATCGTGAACAGGAGCCAGAAGAGGAACAATCCTTGGAAGAAGAGAAGGATATAAAAGGTGAAAACACCGCAAGCATCTCGCAGGGACGAGCTGCTGCTTCGGAAAGATCAAATGACGAGAGTTACTGTTACTCTTTTGCCCGATTTGAGTCTTCTGAGCGTACCAAGGCATTTGATAGTTACCGTGAAAGCGGTGACCATGAAGCACTGCTTCATCTGACAGAAATTATGGATGTGAGCAACTTCATTGAATTGAACAAAGTGAGAAAGAATGCACCAAAGACTTCTGACGACAAGGTTCTTGTAGAAAACAGTTCCTACGCTGTAACCTTCAATCAGCAGAATAGTACATACGATCTTTTGCGTAAGATTGAAAAGGAAGAGGTTTTGGAACTGATTGGCGATATCAACGACAACGATGAAATCAAAGCATCTTCTGTTGACGTGCAGAAGTTGGCTTACGAGGATGCAGCTCAGCAGATCGCAGATTCAGAGATACCAAATGTCCTGACAATGCCAAATGGAGAAAAACTTGATTTCCAGTACAGCGAAGAAAGAAATCAGGTTGATGTCGGAAAGATGACTCCTAAAGGTATGGACGTACAGTATATATTTGATTATGATATTTCAAGAAGTCCTCAACGCAATATTTCAACCATTCAAGATGAACTTTCTCATTATGATGAGTTCAGATTATTGAGCTATAAAGAAGTTCAGCAGAGAAAAATGACAGCACTCAGATGGCGACTTTCTGACCACAAGTTTGAAATGCCTTCCGGTGATGTCCTCACGGTGGAATACGACCAGAAGAAGAACACCCTTAACGTTGCTTACATTAACGAATACGGAAAGCCGGAAGTCTTCAGTACAAAGTACCGTCACGAAGACAGTGATACAAGGAATGTCAACGATCTTTTGGAGAAACTTGCCGGAATGAAGCAATTCCAAGCCAAGCAAGAGGATAAGACCTCTAAGGACAGTCAGAAAGGCGAGGTTCCTCACGAGGACAGCCTCAGTGACACCAATGTCGTAGCCGAGGCAAAGCATATCGCCGCCACCGGAGTACCTATTGATAAGGCCGAGAAGATGGCAAAGGATAAGTTCGAAGATATCAATCACGAGAATATGCATAAGAAAGAAGAAAGAAAGTCTGCCGAGCAGGAAAAGAAGGAAGCTCAGCAGAAGGAGCAGCAAAAGAAAAAAGAAGAAGAGCAGAAGAAGGAGAATAAGAACAGCAATGTTGTCAGTTCTCACGCCGTCCTCCTGCTTGCAGCCCTCGTTTCTTCCAAGAACAACAACGGAATATGGTTGAATCCAGGTTTCCGCAAGAATGCCCAGTTCTTGTTTGGAAACTCTCCTATTACTGGTTATAACGCCTTGATGATGAACCTTCATAGCGAGCAGAATGGCTATCGCAGCAGCATCTACACCCAATATAATCCAGCAAAAGATAATGGGATGCCTATAAAAGAAGGAGAAAAGGCATTCTATCTTAGTTGGACCAATTGGAGATATGTAAAGGGAGCTGAGGATAAGCAGGGTATTTCCCCAAAGGAGTACCATGCCCTTGATTCAAAGGAAAAGAAGATGTACCAGCCACGTTCTGAGCGTAAGGTTATGAACGTGTGGAATATCGACCAGACCACATTAGCCGGCAAGGACTATGATGCTTATGTGAAGGTGATCAAGGAAAACGGAGACCAGATGGAATCCCTCAACAACATTAAGGAAGAGAATATTGCACGAGCATATTCCGAAGTGGTGAAAAAGCATCCGGATTTTGTTGTTTTGCAGCTGGAAGACGATGTTTTCAAGGCATACAAGAAGGGAGCAGAAAAGATATCCAAGGTTACCGGAATACCAATGACCAAGGTAGATTACCTGGGCAAGAAGGTAAACAGCGTGGAGATTAGCAAGGATAAGCTCGACGGCTATCTGAGTAAAATCGTCAATTCCGGCAATCAGGTAGTTATCTGTGACAAGCCAGAATCACCAAGACTCATTAAGACATTGACGAAACCGGAAGAAGTCTTGAAGAAAGCCAATTCCCTGGCAAAATCAGTAGCCAAGACTGAAGGACTGGATTATGATCGAGAAATGGTCGTGCGAGATGCACAGTATCTTCCTGGTGAAAAGAAGATCGTTGTCAGCGGAATGAGTGACCCAGGTATGGACGCTCGTAGTTCAGCCATTGCCAAGGCAAACGACATTTACCGAGTACTGGCAGCGATGACAGGAACCTCAGACCGTTTAGACCGAGGTGGACACGTCAACCTCACTCCTATCGATGATGTAAAGTACGAAAAACTTGTAAGGGAGTTGACCGCCGGAGTGTTTATGGCACGCCAAGGCTTACCGGCAACCTTCAGCAAGGAAAGTATGGAGCTTGTTCCATACTGGGAGAGAGAAATCAAAGAATCTCCTCGTATGGTGAGCATCATTGAAAAGGACGTGAACAATGCCGTAGAAGTTCTGGACAGACTTGAAAAGAACATCAAGCCAGACTACAAGAAAATAGTAGGTATGAAGGCAGAGAAGCAGATGCTCAACAAGTCAGACTATACCATCATCAAGAAGATCAACGAGTTTCCAAATATTGACACAAAGGAGATCGTCGTGGTGAAGGATACCGTCAACAAGAAGGCATCAGTTATTCTTCCGCAGGGAGCCTCTCTGGAAAAAGACAACGAAGTACCAGGAATGCGCAAGGACAGAATCAAGAACGCTCTCAGCAAGGAAGGCTTTGAGGTTGAGAAGTTCTATAATGCAGGTGGTCGCCTTGGCTTGAAACAGCCAAATAACTATTTCGCTGATAAGGAAATCTCCGTAGTCCGTCTTCATCAATATGAATTGATTAGTAATGAGAAGGTTGGCCTCTCTGATCTTAAGAAAGAGGTGAAGTTCAAGATCAAGGATTTCCAGGTGTTGCCAGACAAGGAGTTAGGCAGATACTTCTTTCATGTCCAAGCAGAAGGTGAAAAGGCTTTCGACATCGTGCCAGAAAAGAAATATGTCAATTCCTTCTTTAAGGCAATCAAATCCCCAGATCCCGAGGATAAGAGTAAGATGATAAAGGCTCTGTCTGAACAGTTCTACAAGTTAGGTAAAGCCCATCCGGAAATGATCGTTGACCTGGTCAGTCCACGAAAGGTTGATGTTGACATGAGCAGAATCAGTTCTTCCCATATCTACAAGAGCCAGGAGGATCCTAAAATCAAGTATATCAAGGCGGTTATCGATGGACAGGAACATGTAAAGGTAATCCCTGCTGACCAATACAACAAGCTGTTTGCAGCAGAGGATAAGCCAGCATACGCCAAGGCTCTGGCTGCGGTGACGTTCGAGTCACTCTTGAAGAAAGGCAATACAGAAAGTGTTGACAACTCTCAGAAAGATACGAACGAAAAAACCGTGTCCAAAGCGACACCCATCGAGCAGTCCGCAGTGAATAAGACTGTTGGACAGCAAGAAGATAACGAACATCATCAATCTATGAAGTTCGGTCGTAGATAAATATTCTGTAACATAAGGGTAGGAGAAGTCTCTCCTACCCTTTAAAAAGGAAAACAATGAGTCAAACCAAGCAAGAGTTTATTGATAAATACAAGGAAATTGCTATCCAGCAGCAGCTAAAGTATGGCATTCCTGCATCCATCACGCTCTCTCAAGCCATTTTGGAGAGTGGTTATGGAACATCGGCACAGGCGAAAGAATGCAATAACTTCTTTGGTATTCAAGCTGGTGATAGTTGGAAGGGAGAAACAATTAAATACATAGATAACGGAGATAAACATCCTTTCCGTAAATATTCAAGTCCTGAACAGTGCTTTGAAGACCACTCTAAGATTTTGACAGTCAATAATGGAATGGTCGCACAGGCCTGCAAAAAAATCTCCGCAACAGATTATCAAGGTTGGGCAAAGGCTCTAGCTTACAGTCCCTACCACGAGTCTAACCCTAAGAAATATCAGCAAAGCCTTCTAAGAGAAATTAGTGATTATAATCTCCACTCCATTGACCTGGAAGCAGAAAATCGTAGAAAGAACGGAGAAGTAGCAAAGCAAGTTGACACCAGAAACGTCCTTCAGCCAATGTCCGGTAACTTTGCTATGCCAATTGATTTTTCAAAGGATATTGAAGTTTCAAGTGAATTTGGAATGCGCAAACATCCTACCAAAGGCAAGATGATGAAGCATAATGGAATAGATATATCAACTAAGGGTCAACATCTTCCTGTCTTTGCTACAGAAGACAAAGGTAAGGTAGTGAAAGTAGGCTATCAAGAAAAAGGTGCCGGAAACTATGTTACAGTAGAATATAACCGTCCTGACGGAAATAAATTCCGAACAACATATATGCACCTCAGTGAGGTAAAAGTCAAGGAAGATGATATTGTTAATGCAAACCAGCAACTTGGAGTAACAGGTTCAACAGGAGCTAGTACTGGTGTACACTTACACTTTGAAGTTCGTGAGTTTGACGGAAAATCGTTCAAGGCAGTTTCCCCAGTCAACTATCTAGCAGAGTTGCAGCTTCGTTCCGGCGAGCCATGTTCTTTGGATAAAGGCGGTAAGGATTATCTTGCCGAAGCCAAAAGTAATATGGTCATCGGACAAAGTCCTACTCCGGAGAGCAATCTCCTGGCAGACAAGACAAATTCCAATGACCCTACCAAATGGCTGGCAAAGCTGATGGAGCAAAATGGAGAAATGCCTGGCGACAAACAGGACCTGATTTCTTCTCTTATAAGTATGTATTTTACAAAAGCATTATGTCTTGTGGCAGGTTTGACACAAAGTGAAATAGAAGAAGATCTCAAAAAAGAGCAGGAACAGCAACAAGCTGCAGAAAACTCTTCACAGACCACAGGTAAGAAGGATGAGACCGTCAACGCAAAAGATATGAAGCAGGCGGCAAGTAATAATTTTGAGGCAGAGATGCAACAGGGCGACCTGGGTCAAAGCCAAGGTCGCAGAATCGGATAAATTAATTTTAATATATTGAATTATGATTAAATGTAATGTCACTTTATGCGGAAAGATTTTCATTTCCGCACAGGAAAAGACCTCTAAGGACGGTCAGAAGTTTTTGAGTTTTGGTGTATCCATTCCAATGAAGGGAAAGGATGAAAGCGTAACAGAGCTTCGCATCAACGTATCAACGCAAGGAACCCAGGCAGAAGCCGGCAACTATATTTCCGGTCGCAGAGTCACGGTAGTCGGTGTTATGTACGTCAAGAAGATTGAGAACAACGTTTATTACAATCTTCGTGCTACTTCACCTATTCAGTTCAATGAGACTACTGATCCGGACAATCTCAGTGGTTCCATTGAGTTTACCGGAAAGGTCGGTTCCAAAGGAGTTAAGGATCTCAAAAGTAAGAAAGGTAACGACTTCCAGGTCTTCGATGCCTTCACCCATGACTCAGAGGGCGAGAAGCAGGGCTTCTATTGGGTACACTTTACCAATTTCTCCCCTATCCATGAAGATTTCTTCAAGGCAGGAGAATACGTTGAAGTAAACGGTGAACTGGAACTGGACGTTTTTCGTAGCGAGGCAAGAATCAACTGTCGAGCAACAAACATCAAGAAGCATGAGTTTGTACAAACAGGCAATGGTGCTCAGCAGCAAGGTCAGGCATAGCATCCTGCACGGTTTGTTTACAGTAGTCATAGTCTTCCTTGGGGGCATTATGGCTACATACATTATGTTATCTAGAAAACAATAATAACGGAGAGTGCCTATCTGCACTCTCCTTTTAAAATAATAAGAGTATGGCAAATGACAATATGAATGTGGTAGATAGAATCCGTTCCGGCTGGGGGCGATTTTTCAGCAGAGAAAACGGACGTGCCACAGAAACAAAATACATACCACAAAGCCGTTTCTTCTCTCCATCAGAACTAGAAGAGTTGGAGAAAAAGGATGAGTTGAATCCTATAGAGAAAAGAGCTTTAGAATATGGCAAGATTGCAGCTAAGCAATCCAACCGTTCCAACATCGAGTATGTACCTGTTTTATTTGACGGAACAACGCTTGTTGCATGGGTAGATGGAGAGGAAAGCCCTTTTGCAGACTTTCGTGCAAAGATGATGAATGACGAGCTTAAGAGAGAAGGTTATCAGCTTTCAAAAGAACTTGAACAGTCTATATTGGAAGAACAAGGTAAAGCTCTAGTTGACAAGCTTTTCATAAGCAAAGGTGAAGAATATATCAAAGTTGATTCCTATTCAGGCGACAATGAACCTTCACTGTCTTTTACATCATATAATATAGAAACTATGGAGTCTGCCAATATTCCTTACGACGTGCGTCTTTTTCAGGAAATGTTGGGACGCGAAGAGATGAAAGAGGCAGAAACCTATAATGTTCTTGATTTTGAGAAGAAATTGCAAACATTACGTGAATCACAGAATCTCCTGCAAGATACCGTTAAATTCATCGAGGAAAGCAAAATTTATAAGGGCAAACTGGATATCAGCGAAGGTCATGAGTATTCCAGTCTAGGTGATTACAGTTCACATTCTTGGAGTTATGGTGCAGGAAATATCGAATTTTATGGTTACTTCGAAGATGACGGTGATGCCATTCAGACAAAGGTTATCAATACAAATTCTGCATACCACTACCGTGAGCTATTAAGGGAAGTTTCTGATGCCGTTCAAAGAGAAAAAATTCTGAATGATGTCAATGCAATGAAGCAGGCTTTGGGAAAAGAACCAATTCAGGGAGACCATCAGATAGCATATCTTATCTCACAGAAAGACAATCTCTTAAAAGAACTCCTTGAAGCAATGGATACAACATCTTCAAAGGCACAAGGACCATCAAATACCGAGTTGGAACATCGTAAAGATGAAGCTGCTTTTCTCAAACTCAACAAGGCTCTCAACGCCGTAACTGGAAGTTACGACAAAAGCGAGAAAGTGCTGGAAGACTACGAGAAGTCCAATGGCATTCACGATAACGACATTAGTAATATGGCTAAAAGAATGAATAGTGTATCGAAATATATCGATACACTAAAGGATACACGTATCCCTATGTCGGGTGACTTCCTGGAACATTTACCTAATAACCATCATCTGAGAGAACTCTACAATAAGTTTGAGAGTAGTGAAGAAGAACTACATGGGTATTCACGTTCCGTAGGTGCAGAAGAAGGAGAATATGAGCGACTGAAGGTTAACTATAAAAATGCCTCAGATGCTTTCAAAAAAGAGTTGACCGATATTCTTGACTATTATGAGAATCTGATGAATCTCAATGGCGAGACCATACATGAAAATGTTCAAGGACTTGAATACTATGGCAAGAGAAGCTTAAAGAATCATATCTTGGATGAAATCACCGAAAAATTTGTTATAGGCTTCGAAGGTGACGAAATAACAAGAGTCAACGATCTTGAAATCCATGGATCACGAGGCCGTGGTACAGCTCGCCCAGATAGTGATTTAGATGTTGTTGTAGAGTATGAAGGTTCACTTAGAGAAGACGATGCATTCAACTTCTTGAATGAAGATCCTTTAATCTATAATGGCATTAAGGTAGATGTTAATCCAATTCGGAAACAGGAAACAGGAACACTTCAAGATTATATGGTCAAATCTCGTAAATATGACCAGCAAATTTTGAAGCAGTTAGGTGAAGATAACGCTAACAAGGCAGAGGCAGAAAAGAAAATACGCTTTTCAAGAGTTAGTACAGACATAGAGTCTCTAGACACAGAGTATATCAATGCTGTTAAAAGCGGCGATATGAAGAAAGCGCAACAAATGGTTAATGCTGCAGCTGCCATAGCAGGATATAATTCTTCATCTTCCTATCAAGGGACATCAGCCTTTAACGGAGCTGCGCCTTATGGCAATGGATATTTCAATAGTCCAGAAGAACGTAAGCAAGCATGGGATGCGGACCCAGAGCATCTGGAATATGAAGGAGACCAGACACTCGGTGATTATATCAAGAATGGCATAGATGTAAACAGTCTCAGTTTCATAGCCCTCGACCCTCGTAATCTCAGAGCAGCAGATAATTACCGCCGAGAAGCAATTGAAAATATCCGTCAGGCCATTCAGTCAAAGAGTGACACTATAACAATGTATAGAAGTGTCCCTTCTGAAGTAAAAGAAGGTTCTTTCAGAAATGGAGACTGGGTGACACCTAGTTATGGCTATGCTGTCGATAATGCTAGTGTCCATGGATGGGGAGACAACTACCGTATCATTGAGCAGAAGGTTTCAGTTGATGAGATCTGGTGGGATGGTAATGATATTGCAGAATGGGGATATGGCAACGAACAGGACTACGTTCAAGACAAGGATTACGCTTATAAGAACACAAAAAATAACCGTAAATCCCTGGATGCTGTAACCTATGATAACGATGGTAACATCATTCCGCTGTCAAAGCGATTCAATGATGCATTAGCCGATGTACGATATCAGAGATCCGGTCAAACAGTCTCTCCTGCAAAGATGGAAGCCGAATTGCGAGATACACTCATTGGCAAACTGCGTAGTGCCGGTATTGATGTCATTACTGATGTCGATGAGGGACAGCGTGTACTGGATTCCTTCAACAAGGATGCTCGTCATCAAGCAGTTTATAATGGCAATGACTCCGTAAAGACAGGATATAATCCAAGGAACTATATTACACCTGTACGAGGAGAGTGGACTAAAGAAAAAATCATAAAAAGATTGAAAGAATCAGGTGGAAGTTTAGCCGGATATTCTCGTGCAGCAGAACTTATATCTGAATTTGATAGTCCAAAGGAACTTTCGGAACATATGTTTTATCATGGTACTTATTATGGTAGAGGTAGATTAAAACCTAGTATGATAATGAGTGACAGAGAAGTAGAACGTATCGGCGGTGGTGGATATGGCGATAAATATTGGGGTATCAGTGTAAGTAAGAGCAAAGAGATTGCCTCAAGATTCAGCGGTATTCATGAAGGAGTTTTTATTTATCCTATCGTATTGGCAAAAAATGCAAATGTTAAAGAAATGCCAGATTTAAATGATGCATCCGACTTAGATGATTGCATTATAGACCTTTGGAAAGAAGGTATTGACGCCGTATGGATTGGTGACAAAAACCATGGTGAGCAAGAGCTATGTGTAATCAATCCTAAAGCTATTGTCAACATTGACAGTTCTGATTACTACAAAGCATTCATGCTTGGAAGTGAAAAGAATCCTCTGCGTATTATTGATAAAGCAGGAATTGAAAAATTATATGCTGATGCCAAGACTTTCGTAAAGCAAAAGCAACTTGCTCCAAGAAAGCCCTCTTCACCTTTAAATTTTGTAAGTGATGAATCTGGAAGATTAGCTAAAGATAAGGATGGTCATTTAATCTTGAAGTCTAAAGAGAAATATCAAGAAGAAAGGAAAGTGTATGAACAAAAGATAAGTGACTACGAATCTTCGCAAGAGCTAGCAGACTGGAAACAGGTTCAATATGATGCTAGCAGAAATATCCGTTTCTTCAAGGACAAAGAAGGTACATCGTATGGCTTTACCGTCAATGACAAGATATATGTTGACCCACGTATTGCCACAGCTGAGACACCCATCCATGAATACTCTCATCTTTGGGCCACTGCCATACAGAAGGCCAATCCGAAAGAATGGGAGAACATTGTAGGTCTGATGAAGAATACATCCATCTGGAACGAAGTCAAGGCAAGCTACAAGGACCTGCATACCGACAACGAGATTGCCGATGAAGTTCTTGCAACGTATTCCGGAAGAGCTGGTGCAGAGAAACTTCGTAAGATGGTAAGTGACAGCAACGGCGAGGGAGTTTCCGCAATTAAGAAGGCAACCATTAAAAGGGATGTCTTCTTCCTGGAGTCTGCGCTGAAGAAATTCTGGCAAGCCATGGCTTCCTTCCTTGGTATTCACTATGAGAGTGCCGAACAGGTTGCCGACCAAGTACTGAAAGATATGCTGAACGAAGTGAATCCTGCCAAAAAGCTGAAGGAGTTTACCGAGAGCCGTGACAATCTCTATAAAGAATATGTCGAGAATGGCAATATGGAAAAAGCCTTCGAACTAGTTATGGAAGAAGCATCCATGAAGCTGGCAGAAAATCCAATGCCAGAGGTGACAGATGCCTATAGCGTTAGCCATGAGCAAGAGCCAGAGGCTACCATCAAAGTATATAAGGTATTCACATTGGATAAAGATGGCGACCCTTCTGCCCTATTTGTAAGCGGCAAAGACAAGCTGCCAATGGGAGTATGGCTGAACGCACAGGACACATGGCACTTTACTGCGGCCAATGGCAAGGACTATGTGCCATCAACACGCAATCCAAACGGTAGAGGTAGCAAGACCGGCTCCTCTGTGCTCATACCAAATGAGCAGGTACGTCAGGAGTTAATCCAAAGAGGCTTCCTACCAGAAGGTTCAAAGGCCAAGTACATCACAGCCCTCGCCTACCGCCCTGGCTGGCATGCAGCCGACCTGCCATATTTTCCACAAGGAGGCAAGCAGGATCCGGAGAGCAACTATGGCAATGTTCATCGTTCCAATCAGGTTGTCTTCGAGTGTGAGCTTTCTGCTAATAAAGATTACACCGAGACTGCTAGGAGCCAAGCAAAGGCATATAACAGTGATGGAAAGTTTGTTGCACGCAATGCCGACCTTCAGTATATGCCAAAGAATGGATTTTACCAATATACCACCAACCAGTTCTTGAAGGATGAAGACAAGGGGCATTGGTATATCGGTGGAGCCATAAAGATTAACCGTGCCCTGACGCAGGAAGAGTGCGACACAATCCTGAAAGAGAACGGCAAGGCTGTCCAGGAATGGGAAAACGACATATTGGACTTGAAAAAGCTCAATTATGCCACTATTTCTTCAAAGGTTAAGCCAGTTCTATCACCAGTGATGCATGATGAGACAGGAAAAATGATTCCTCTTTCCAGACGTTTTGAAGACAGCCGTACAGCCATCAATGAGCCACGACGAATGTTCATTGGAACCATCGGTGCTGCTAATGTGGACACTGTCAGTAAATCAGTAAATTTGGCTAGTCGTCTTGATTTGTTAAGTCTAGCAAAACAGATGAATACAGCAGGTTCTTCTGCAAAAGATATTAAGCAAATCACTGGCTGGGAGATAGGAGCAGACAACAACTGGAAATACGAAACCGAAGATGTGAAACGCTTCGACTGGAACGGTAATATTCTCTACGAAAAGAATCATCCAGATTACAAACGCTATATGGAACTTGTTTATAAAGACAACGAACATATTTTTTGTGAAGGAGAAGCTTTACGCCCTAGCGAAGTAGAAGAGTATGACCGTCTTGCAGAGAAATACGGTGGATTAGACGGAAAACTTGATAATAACATAACGTTGGATGCATATATAGATGCTCCTGATGTTTTCGAAGCTTATCCTGAATTGAGAAATGTCAAGGTGGAATTTGAAGCTTTAAAAGGTAATGAAAAAGCTTGTTTCACCTCTGCCCACAATTATTTGGATCGTATTTTAGATGTAGATGACAGTGTAAAGTTTGGTGGAACCATTACAATTAACACCAATAAGTTAAACCGTTTCCAAGACGAGAAAGATATTCGCGGCATAATAGGACATGAGATTCAGCACGCAGTTCAAGAAATCGAAGGTTTTGCAAGAGGAGGAGCACCTCAAACAATCCGAAAGGAAATCCAGGAAAATGTAGCTTGCCATCAAGCAGAAAAGGATTTTATAGTTGGTAATCTCAAGCAATGGGCTGTATTGACAGAGTTGGCAAACCGTCTTGAATCATCGACAGAAGAACTCCAGCGTGAAGGAAAGGTATGGCAGGAAATTGGTCGCCGCCATTATTGGGATGCAATGAACGAGATAGACACATATCCAAACGAAAAGTACGAATTGGAAAATGAGTACGAAAAAGTGTTCGGAAAGGATTTTGATGGCTTAGAAGTTGCAAAAAGCGGATATCATGTGAAGGAGGCTGCCATTGAGCTGCGTCGCCAGGCACAGGTCTGTAAAGACAAGCTAACGACTTCCGACAATATAACATTAAAGCAAATGACTATAATGGAAGAATCTTTAAAGAACAACAGTGACAACCAGATATACTGGAAATTAGCAGGTGAAGTTGAAGCTCGGAATACCAGTAAACGAGTTGGAATGTCACCATTTCAACGCCGTCATACCTTGGCCTCTGAAACCGAAGATGTTGATCGAAAAGAGCAGATTGTAATTAAAGAAAGTCCGCAGAGAAACTACATTACTTTATCTTCACCACCTATCGGTCGTTGGCATACGGCAGACACAGAAAAGCGTGAAGCTTGTGAAGGATATGCCGAATTGATCAGCAAGGCGATAAAATGTAATCTTGTGTGGAATGATGATTCGATTGGTAAGGCATACAATTTGAATGGTCAACCTTTCGATATAGGAGACTCATATATACTTTCTTTGCACTGCAACAAAAATGGCTACAACACCCCAATCTTTGCTACAGAGCAAGAAGTACGACAGCTCAATATAGGAGTATGGGAAAAAGCCATGCCATTTTCGCTCATAAAAAATGGAGAGGTGAAGAAGTTGTATAATATAGAGGATCTCAGTTCGTTTCCTCAAAGATTCGAAATCATCAAGCAAATTGAGGATAGAGAAACAATGAAGAAAGCTAAGGCAAATGCCTTGTCTGTTTTCCCAACCGAGAAATATCCGGAATTGGATATGACTGTTAAGAAAGATGTGCAACTTGATTACAATGAACGTAGAGATTTGGCAAAGAATTTACTAGACTATTCTCGTGGTAAAATGCCAGACTCCTATGAGGCAAAGAGCAAGGAGACTCTCGTGCGTAGTATCGCCATGGGAATGCTTGGGAATCTCTATGAGTTCCAATATTCGGAGAAGGTACCAGGAAGTAATAGCTTGATTGCACGTCTAGAAAGAGACCCTGCCTTCAGTAAGGAAATCCTGGATAAAGCATCGGCTTCTGTAGCAAAAGTAAGCACATTCGTAGAAGAGAACGTCCGGTCTTTCGGGGAAGACAAGAAGTTAGACCTTCGCAGTCTCACCCCCATCGATATGGATGTTGACGGAAACGGTATTGTTGAAAGTCAGGAAAATCTTGCAGCAGACAAGAAGCAAGGGGAAGATGAACCTGCTTCACAATCACAAGACTCTTCCCATAAGCACAAAGGAAGAGTAGTATAATGTAGTTGTTTCCATCTTAGAGTGATACAAGCTCTAAGATGGAAACTTCATTTTATGAGAGAAAACAGAATATTTTTATTCCCAAAGTATTTTTTTTCATCATAAATGTAGTTTATTAGGAATATTTGCGTAACTTTGCCACCAAAATATAAAATAGTAAATGAGAAATATGAAAAAAGTTTTTTTAATGTTATTGGTAGTTATCGTCTGCATAAACAGTTATGCGGCTGATAACGCAGTGCAGCAGCGTAGAAACGTAAGAAAGGCACCAGTTAAGAAGGCAAGTACAGTTAATGAGAATCAGCTGTCATTTTATGGAACTTCCCTCAATATGTCATATCGTAATTTTGCGAAGGCCTTGAAGGCTAAGAAATACAATGTCGTTGATGAAAGTTCATATTATACCAGATATAAAATAAGTGGTTCTGCTTTTGGTTTATCAAATTGCAAAATAAAAGGTTTTCCATCAGATGAGAATTACATATACGGTGTTTTCGCAAGCAAAACCTTTACTTCACCAGAAGTTTTTCAGAATGCAAGAAGTAGTATATATAACTATTTGAATAAGGCATATCCTCATTATAAAGAGTATGACTATGATCTTATAGACGAAAATGGAATCCTTATAAATTATTGTCATCGGTCAATATATAATAAATCTAATGAATTTATTGGAGATTTTTTCATTACTTTTAAGTTTGTCTCCGATGAAAGAAAAATAGAAGTAACGATAAAAATGATAGATCACAAAAATAACGAAAAAGACAATGAAAATGATTCTAATTATGTAGAAAATGGAGAATATGATATAACAAAATTTACATCGTCGTTATTTGACAAGTGTATATTAGAAAAATATGAAGATTATCTCCGCTTTATTATAGAGAAAAATAACAAAAAATATACGATTTTCGCTGTTGAAGACGATGCTTTTTACATCGTTGACTGTCTTGCAGACAATAATACAAGCTTAGCAGAAAAGAAAGAGTTGATGAAACGCTATTTTTCATCATTCAGACTGTCAGACAATTATTTCAAAGACTGTACATATAAGTATTTTAAGGAACTGCAGAGAGCTTATAACGAAGAGCAGATACATGCTGAAAACATCAAAAAGAAGAATGAAAAAGCTCTCCAAGAAGCCTTAGCAATAAGTTCACCTGGAGAGTATATCTTCCGTGCAATCGAGGGCTTGGACAATATCATAAAGTACAAGAAGGACGGCAGCTATGACAGACGTTACCAAATGTTCCGAAAAGCGTGGAACAGAGGCGTTGGCGGCAGCAGTAGCAGCGGTACCAACTGGGATGGCCTTAACGATGCACAGAAGTCCGTGATTCATCAGAACGATAATGCAAGATAGCAAAAACACGTCTGAAGGTGTACAGAGGGCACTTTCAGACGTGTTTTTTGTATTATCATCAAGAATGCCAATTCTTCTTCTCCCCTACTAAAGCCCAAAAATCGACATAAAGTATTCTGGATTTTCCAGATTCATCTAGCCTTTACAGACTACTCTTCACTTTCGATCCGAGTTTTTTTTGATGCATTCCGGCATAATCCGTCATCACCTGAGCCTTTTTACGTGCAATAAAAGATGGTGGTGTATTGAGGACAGTAAGCCAAGGAATATGGCGAAATATTTTAGGAAAGCCCCAATCTCTGATTTGTGGAAGGAGTTCCAAAAATATTTCTCCATATAGTGGCTATGCCCGGTCCTTGGAGTCTGTCTGCGCCACCATAACTTTGCAAAGTAAAAAGCCAGGGTTGATGGAACATTCAAGAGAATAGCAAAGAATTGAGGTCGAAAAAGTGAAGGGTATATATAAATAGGTATAAACCCAAAATGAAAAGAGGGAGTATCTCTACTCCCCCTCTCTAGTTATAATATTCAAATCAATCAAACTCGGAACCAAGTTCCGCTTTATTCTTGGACACAGCGAACACAACATCCCTTCGTACGCTCGTAGTTGCTGGACGGATCCAAGTGACTATTTTGGCTGAAGCCCAAGCAGATACCGGAATCACTACTGTAGGGTGAAGAACTCCAATAGTCGCCGTTTTGACGGACATCGCTCAAGCTGCCGATACCGATGAATGCACGATAGCCAGCAACAGGGAACCAGTTGCCTTCATAGGTACGTCCATCCTGATTGCTGGAGTTCCAGGTAAACGTTGATTCTGAGAAGTTAGAGTATTCTTCCTTGCTAGGCAATCTCCATCCTTCTGGACTTGGATCAAAGAGTGATTTGCCGGCTGCGTCGGTAATGTCGTTCCACTTCTTGGTTTTGAAATGGTTAGGCGAAGCCCAATCGTAAGTACCTCTATTATAAGTATAGAACACCGCAGGAGTCTGCATCGCCTTGGCAAAGGAAACAGGCCCGTAAGTAACTGTAGTCTTTCCAATAGAAGTGCCATTGATATCATATCTATTAATATCCCCAGTGAATGGATCCTTTCGTCCGAACTGGTAGTAAAGACCGTAGGTCTTGTCACCATCAGAAGGAGTAGCCGAGGTAGCACCAAGGTTTCTATCCATGAATCCACCAACGAGCTGCGGTTCTTCAGTAATCCAAAGGTGCCAGCTCCAGAGATAAGCATCATTACCAGCACCCTTCTTCTTCACACCGACAACAACATTTCCTTTCTTACCACCAACGGCCTTGACATAAAGCGGCTGATTGCCTGTACCCTCATAGGTATCACCAGAAACTACGTCACCAGCAGCATTGCAGAAGTTGATAGCACGAGAATTAATATCCTGCCAGATTACCTCTGCTACCCATTCAGACTTCTTGTCGAGCACGTTAGCAGCATCGCCAACATCCGGATTCG
>ENA-ORMS01000889-ORMS01000889.1-human-gut-metagenome-genome-assembly--contig:-NODE-889-length-27319-cov-3.142972_pt1 | contig 27319 bp, 13 predicted proteins | sample MGYA00242104_ERZ508997 | MGnify/ENA primary metagenome ERZ508997 (study PRJEB26280, sample SAMEA2338704) | human gut metagenome | biome: human gut; feature: human-associated habitat; material: faeces... | reverse complement strand
GGTCACAGAATGTCAACCAAAATAAACCGTGACTTTATTCATGAAGAATCCATATGGATTTCGGACGACGAAAGCTTCTATATAATAAATCTGAAGCAGGAAAACGGCAAGCATAATTCTTTCGCATACATAAAAGCGGAAGACGGATCATTTGTGAAATGCTCCGTCTCCGTAAACACAGGTGCGGGCGTCAATATACGCACAACAGGCGAAGAAAAAAATGAAGATATAGCCCATCTGAGCTCCGTATCGGCGGAAAGCGACAAATGGAAGCTCGCTCACCTGTGGCGTTATGCCAAATATGGCGAGCTGAAGCTGAAGATACCAAATCGCCTCACCCTCACAAGATATGATGTCGGCGAAAAACTGAACTCACTTCCCTTTAAGCTCGATTAAGCAAAACAAATATAAACGGCTGAGATAAAGTCTGCACTTTATCTCAGCCATTATTGACATATCGGGTAAATAATGGTAAAATATTATCACCACACTGCTAAAGGAGAAAATTATGATAAACATAGGCGAGCGAATCGGTGAGCTGCGAAAAAGAGCAGGTTACACACAAAAGGAGCTTGCGGAAAAGCTGAATGTTACGGTTCAGATGGTATCGAAATGGGAAACGGGAGCTACTGCTCCCGATATATATATGGTTTCCGAGATAGCCGATGCTTTCGGCGTAAGCACAGATGCGGTTATCGGACACGGAACGGAATCAGGCTACGGCGCGGATAAGGTCTATGAAGAACTGAAAGAAATTTTCATAAGCCGCATAGCTTATACAAACGAAGCATTTGAAAAATACGGCTGGACTCCGGAAGCAAAGCGTGAAAGAGCCGCCGATGTAGTAAAGGCTATGCATGAAAATCCGCTGTCGGCTGTCGGCAGCATAAATCCCGAAAAGCTCTTTTACGGCTCGGAGGATACGGGTTTTGTAATGATGGACGATAAAGACAAAACGCTTTTCCCCGAGAAAAGCGATGCGCTCTTTGATTTTCTCGGCAACAAGACAAACCGCCTGATACTGAATTTTATCCATGAACATATTTACAGCGGACCGATAAGCAATGTTTATATTGCCGAGTCGCTCGGCATAACCACTGAGGAAGCGGATGTCTGCCTCGATTTTCTGAAAAACAACTATATGCTCACGGAGAAAAAAGCCCTGCTCGGCGCAGGCAAAGAACTGACCGTATATTATATGAGGAAGATAATGTTTTCGCGAAACTTCGCCATGCTCCGGGCGATTGCCTCTTTCGGCAGAAAAATCAACGGAGAAGAGGCTTGTTTTCATGTGCTGTGGGAGGCGGGCTTCTACGGCAACAACAACAGGTGATATTCCGCGCAAAAATACACTGTATGTAGCGGTATATCTCCAAATCGGAGAATTTGTAGCCAAACGGTATAGTTGACATGGCGGAAAAAGCGTGATAAAATATTTACAGTATCGAAAATATTCATCAGAGAGGTGGAAGCAATGTCAGATATTGCAGCCAATATATATGAATACAGGCTGAAATGCGGCTACACGCAAAAGGAGCTTGCCAATATGCTCGGCGTTTCCGTGCAGACTATATCAAAATGGGAGCGCGGCGCAAGCGCACCGGATATATCGGTACTTCCGAAAATAGCGGAAGTTTTCCGCATCAGCATAGATGCACTTTTCGGCATGGATGCAAAAACAGACGCTATCGAATGGACAAATGTTTCGTATGACGAAATAGCCGAGCTGATGATAAGCAGAATATGCTTTTCCATACAGTCATATAACAGCGGCAAAACCGATGCGGAGAAAAAGATAAAGCTCGATGAGCTGGTCAGGCTGATGAAGGAAAATCCCACATATGATATCGGCGTCGCAAGACCATTCCGAAAGCTGATGTATATCTCCATGGATACCGGCTTTGCGGGCATTGATGACAGGGAAAAGAAAATTTTCAATGAAGAGAATGATGAGCTTTTCGATTTTCTCGGCAACGCGACAAACCGCCGTATACTCACGCTCGTCTATGACAGTCAGCGCACCACGATAAGCGAAAATTACATAGCGGAAACCATCGGTTGTGAAATTGCGGAGGTGAGAGCGTCGATTGAATTCATGGAAAATACGGTATGCTTGACAAAAGCGATGTCATGGTAGGCAAGGACAAAAATATGACGCTCTATACCATGAGCCGCCCTGACGGTTCGCGCGAATTTATTCTGCTCCGGATAATCGGCGCCTTCGGAAAAAAATTTCATAAAAAAGCGGAAAAATACCTTGCGCTTATCAATTAAATAAGAAAAAAACAGATGCGGCTTCACAAAAAAGCCGCATTTTTGCTGTTGAACTCCCAAAAAGTAGCCAAATTGGAGAATTTGTAGCCAAATAGTATAGTTGACATATCAGGAAAACAATGGTAAAATAATATCGGTATCAAAAATAATATTTTGGAGATAAAGCTAATGGCTGATATTGCTGCAAACATATATATCTACAGAAATAAATGCGGATATACGCAAAAAGAACTTGCAGATATGCTCGGTGTTTCCGTGCAGACCGTTTCCAAGTGGGAGCGCGGCGCATCTTATCCCGATGTCACCTCCGTCCCGCAGATAGCGGCAGCTCTTCATATATCCGTCGGCGAGCTTTTCAATATTGATGACACAATAGACACAAATCATCATCTGAACCACTACTATGACGAAATGGCAGAGCTGATGATGAGCAGAATACGCTTTGCCATGCCGGAGTATACGATAGACATCACGCCCGACAGCAGAAAAGCCAAGCTCGATGCAATCATAAACGAGATGAAGAAAAATCCCGAATATGAGGAAGGCATCGCAAAGCCGGGCATAATAGGATTTTATGTTTCCATGGATACCGGCTTTATCGCGCTTGACGATGTGAATAAGAAGATTTTCGGCGATGATAACGATGAGATATTCGACTTTCTCGGCGATAAGAAAAACCGCCGCGTGCTCGAATTGATTTATGAGAGCTATACCGAAACGCTGAGCGCAAATTATATCGCGGAAACTCTCGGCTATGATATAGAAGATGTGACAAACTGTCTCGAATTTATGGCAAAACATATGATGCTCCGCAAAAACGATGTCATGATAGGCAAAGACCGGAATATGACCTTTTATAAGCTGGAGCGTCCCGTGGGTTCAAGAGAATTTCTCATGCTCCGCGTAATCGGCGCTTTCGGGCGTAAATTTCTGAAAAAGCCGCAAAATTTTCGCGCATTCATGGATTAAGAAATACAAAGATTTTTCGTTTTTTCCGAAAAAAGCCGCTTTTTTACCGAAAAATGAGCAAAAAGTAGCCAAATTGGAGAATTTGTAGCCAAATAGTATAGTTGACATATGAAAAGAAATGCGGTATAATATAAGTGCAACAGGGAGCATACCCTATCATAGCTTTGTTGCTCTTTCGCCATTGCGTTCCACCGCGCCACCTTGTGATATGCAAACCATTTCACCGGTCATATCCCCCCTTTTGACAGGTGATAGTTATATAGTTTGAAAAAAATTGCCGGCTATGCCGGCAATTTTTTTATATTCATTTGTGATCAATAAGAATATACATCATATACACCGATGCATATGGAAAATTCTATTCCCATAGTCGTCGTCTCGGGAGCAAAGATGACAGAGGGCTCTGCCGAAAGGCAATTTATGATGCTGAGAGTCAGCTTGCCGTTTTCCAGCTTTATTTCCAGTCTGCCGAGATTCGGGTCGGCAAGGCGTATATGCTCGGCATCGGCTTTATCCGTAAATTCTCCCATCGGAAGCGAGATGGTGGATGAAACATTATAGAGCGTGAGATCGCGCGCCGTAAATCTGTTTGAATATGCGGATTCCGTCACTATAGTCGGTCCGTTCAGCTTTATATGGCAGGTGGATTTTCCCTTGCTTTCCAGTCCGCCCGCAAGCACGGTGAGAGTACCTATGGCGCCATCTCCTCCTGCTGATTTTGTATTTCCGGAAAGTTCCAGTTCGAGATTGTATTCATCGATGAAAGTCACCTTGTCGATATTCTTTCCCTCGAGTGCATCGGAAAGTTTTATATCCGAAGCGGAAATGTCCTTTTTGAATTTCGCGGCATTGCCGCCCTCGGGCAGAATGCTGTTCAAAATAATAGTCTGCTTGCCGAAGGAATATACCTCCCCCTGCACGGCAATATTTTCATATGTCTGAATAATTCCGCAGGAAGCAAGCACTGCAATGAATGATAAGAAAAGGAACAGTGAAATCGCTGTCTTAAGGCTTCTTTTCATATTTTATCCCCCTTTGCTTCTGAAATCTTTTTATTAAGTTTACCATGTTTTTTCCGTGCTGTCAATAGCTTCGGCAAAAAGAGGCGCAAACCGCTTTATTCCGACAGGAAAAAGCCTCTTTGCAAACCACCCGCCGGACGGATGGTTTGTAAAATTCAAGCAGGGCTTGTCGCACTTGGCGCGACAGCCTTTATTTTTTATTCGTTTTTATCTCCGTAAAGGATCCAATCGGGATCGTAGCCGTATTTCAGCCCAATCAGTTTTGCAAGCGACGGAGAGATATTTGAACCGCGGGCAGCTGAGGAAACCTCGCTCGTGAGAATACAGATATAATTCTGCGTCACGCCGATACTGTCGGCAAATTCGGTCTTGGTCATTCCCTGCTCCGAAATAATCTTATTCAGACGTTGTGTCAGTGTCACAGCCGTTTCCTCCGTTCTTCGAGCGGTTCATCAGAGAGATATAGACAAGAAGCTCTTTGCGGGACTTGACATTGAGCTTTTCATAGATATGAGAATTGTGATACTTCAGCGTGCTTTCTTTAATGTTTGCCGATTCCAGAATTTCCTTTGTGGACAGCCCCGAAACATAGCAGTCAAAAATCTCGCGCTCGGTTTTTGAAAGGTCGGGAATTCTTTCAAGGAAAAAGCTGTACGCCTCCGGATCAACCGTGTCTCTTGTGCGTTCCGCCAGCTTATCTATTTCCGCCTGTGCGCGGTCATATGCCACTTTTGCCATATTCCGTTCCTCAATCAGAGAGGCGAGATGAGCGGCACTCTCCCGCTCCTTGGAAGAAAGAAAGTCCAAAACATTATTGATCTCCATAATGTCGGTTCGCTTGCGCTGGCTGCTCTCGGCTTTGATCTGTTCCAGACCCTTCAATACAGGAGAGAGGTAGCGGTGGCTTACGTAGACACAGCAGAACACCGAAAGCGCTACTAAGAGAAAAACGAGAAATCCTATACTCAGCGCATTTTTGAAAGTCGCCTTTGCAAAGTCGGCTTCAGGCGTCATGACGATCGCAGAAAATCCGGGTAAAGTGCCATCGCCCGTATAGCTGCGGACAACACCGACAAAAGTCTCATCCCCGCATCGGAATTCTGTCAGCCCGCCTCCGATATCGTGCGCAGTCAGTGCTTTCTCCGGGGTATAGTAATAGTCGTTTGACGCTCCGCAGGCAAGAAAACTGCTGTATGTATCGTTTTCGCTGACCTCCGCCATCAGACAGGTCGGGTGGCTCAGCTTCGACACCTGACTGTGAAGAAGAGCAAAGTAGCTCTCCGAAAGTTCAAAGCCACAGATGCCAATCAGTGAACCGCTCATATCACGAATCGGCAAGGTAATCAGCATCGCTCGCTCTGACATCCCTGGCAAGGTAAACAGCCCCGTGAAGCGGTAGGATTGTTCCAGAGAAAGTCCTGTGTCGGCTGTTGCCACCTCCCAATCGGGAAAGAGATCACAGCGGGTTTCCAGTCGCCACTTTCTGTGCGGCATGACGCCGTTTTCTCGGCTCACCGAGGCAATTCCGCGGTAAAGCACGGCATCGCGGCGGTCGCGCTCATATCCGTTGACCTGCAAATACAGTCCACTTTTTGTGATTTCTGCGGAATCAGGATTCACCGTAGCATCAAGAATGACAAATGCGCCCGAACAGTCTGTCTGAAACAGGTACTGCCGCAGGGGATCAAAAATCAACTTCTGAAGCTCAAGAAGCGCGTCGCTGTTGCCGTCAAGCTCGGCAAAGGTCATATTGTGTTCCGACAGGTAATGTTTTATGAGTTCCGATACATCCTCCGAGAGATGTACGCCCATCATGGCGAGGGTATTCCTGTGGGTCAGTATTTCTTTCTCAAAAACCTGCGCTTGCATATCGCTTTTTTCAAAAAGTTCGTCTTTCGGAGTGCGGAATCTGCCGAGCAGAATCAGCAGGGTTGCAAGAAGTGCCAGAAGCAGAATTGCCATGGCAAAAGTGTAAAGAAACAGCTTGCGGCGCATGGTCTGCTTCGGCATTTTCAGATGTAATTTGCTTCTGTTCATAAAGGTACCCCGTTATTTTGAAGCACGAAACAGCTCCCAGAGCTCATTTGCGAGCTTTTCTGCACTCTCGCCGTTCTTCACCCGCTTCGGCATGGTTGTCTGCGCACGGCGAAGCTCGTCATAGAGCGTATTGACCTTATTATAATAGCCCACAAAGCTCGGTTCACGCAGGAATGTCTGCGTGTTTCTGATTTCCGTGAGTGCCGAATACAGCTCCTTATAGGATTCTTTCGGGAAAGAATAGGAATCAAGGGCTTTGTAGGCGTCATTACGCACGGGCATATATCCCGTTTCGGCAACGAAGGCAAGATTGCGCGCTCCCTCGGTCAGCCAGTGTGCGAAAACCGAGGCGGCTTCCGCTTTCTGGTCTGTTGTCTTGTAGGCACAAAGCCCCACGCCCGCCTGCGTTGCGTATTTCGGGCAGTTTTCGTTCTGCGGAAGCGGCAGGATTTTCAACTCCATCGGCTCCGATGTGTTGTCGGGGTAGGTAACGGTGTCGTTATAATACATCACAGCCGCGGAAGAACCTGCGCCGCAGGGCACGTCACCCGTCATCACATGGGTGTTGGAATACAGTTCGGCAATCATAATATGTCCCTTGGCAAGTGCCTCGGCGAACTGCATATAGGAAGCCTTCAGCATAGTGTTGTCAAAATCATAGTATCCGTCTTTATAAAGGTCATCGGGCTTCGCCCCTTTTTCAATTGCATTCAGCTCGACTGCGCGTTGTACGTAATCAAAGGCACAGAAGGGCTTGCCGGAATACTCGTAATACTTTTCAGCGGTACGGAAAAATCCGTCCCATGTGGCAAGGTCGCTGTAGGTCGCGCCGGTTGCCGCAGAGAAACGAGAAAACTCACGGTCACTGATATACAGGACATGAGTGGATTTGGAGACCGGAAAAACGACGAGCTTTTCATTGACAATACCGTCGGCGAGAAAATCCGAAACGAAGTCGGCACGTTCCCCATCTGTGAAGTAATCGTTCCAATTCAGAAGATTTTCGGCTCCGAGTTTTGCGGCATCACTGTTGTGGCAGAAAAAGAGGTCGGGCATGTCAAGTGCGCCGGGTGCACCGCTTTGCGCTTCAGCGAGCTGACCTCCGATCTTTCCCGCACTGGACATGAGCTTGACGCTGATGACGATGCCTTTTTCCTTTCCTACCGTTTTGTTGAATTCCGAAACCAAGCGGTTCATCGGTGAGTCCGCCTGCTCGCCGTAGGTGTGCCACAGTGTCAGCGTTACCGGATTTTTGGGATTCAGGAGCGATCTTTCCGAGCATCCCGAGAAGCATAAAAGAGCAAATGTGAGTGCGAGCAGCAGCACAAGCATTTTTTTCATAAAGAGCCCTCCGTACGGGTCAAAACCTATACTTTTTTTATAAAAGTATAGGGTGAACCCGAGAAAATGAAAATATTTTTTTGAAAACCTCGACTTTTGACCGAAAAGTATGGGGACAAATCTGTATAAATCCGTATAATAAAACCATAGAAAACGGTTACTGTACCCCAAAGGGAAAGCAAAGGCTTTATGTATCTTTTTTATTATATCATACTTCGTTGATTTAGTCAATTGTTTTCGGTGAGCTCATTACACGGAAAAAGGAGGACAACAAATGCACAAAAATGACTACAGAATGTTCGACGGGTTTTATATCCCTGTGATTCCGGATGCCGATTACCATTTCGACACCGACCACAGGGGATGCAATTTCCTGTTTATCGACGACCGTCAGAAGCGGTATGTAATCAGCTTTGAGAGTTGCCTTGATGTCTACGAAAAGTGCGTGAACTTTCCGCAGTACAAAAAATCCGAATACCGCGAGAACGGACGCACCATGCACACACTGCTGATGGAACATGAGGCGGACAATGAACGCGGAAATTACGGCTTCTTTATTCTGGATACTCCATACGGCAAGCTGGAAGGACAGGTATCTGTTCCGAAGATCAGCGCATGGAGGGAAACGGTACTGCCGCGACTGATCTTTCTCATGAACGGACTCACCGCAAAAGAAAAACCGAATGCCTGAAGATAATCAACAATAACCGATATGACAGAGAGGAACAAAGCAATGAGTAAAAAAGCAACAAAACTGATCAGCCTGCTGCTCAGCGTTATCATGCTGCTCGGCATCTTTCCGATGCAGATGTCAGCGGGAGCCGCAAACCGCTCAGATTCGGCGGTCGGCTATCCGACGGGAGACAGTGACGGACTGATCCTTGAATTTTCAAGTGCAGGTGCGCTGGAGGTATTCCGGACGGTATACGGCGGACGGATCCTCGGCGGCAATATGCTGCTGGTGGACGGCTCCTATGAGGAAGCCGTACGCTATGAAAAAATGCCGAACATTGAGTCGGTAACCTATAACTACACACTTGAGGCGGCGGGTATAGCCGAGGATTTCGGAACCGCACCCACCGATCCGAGGATCAGTGATACTTGCGTATCGGCGCCGTTTCTCGATACTTTGGGAAAAATGGCGGACGAGGCGGGACTCACCTCCCTTTACACGGTGCGCGTTGCCGTGCTGGATACCGGTATAGACGCGACGCATGAAGACCTTGTCAACCGCGTGGTCGCCGGCTATGACGCAATAAATGATGCGGCAATCGCCAAGGGCATAAATTCCGATATCGGTGCGAACGGGCACGGCACAAAAGTAGCCGGACTTATCGGAGCTGAGGCGGACAACGGTGTGGGCTTTTGCGGAATGGCAGGGAAATACCCCCTCGAGCTGATCCCCGTACGCGTGCTCGGCGAGGACGGCAAGGGCAAGATTGCCGATGTCGTGCGCGGTATTTATTGGGCTATAGAAAACGGTGCGGATATTCTGAATATGTCCTTCGGCGCAAATATGTCATATTATCCGACAGCGCTCGCCAATGCGATCCGTGATGCGTATCGGCAAAATGTTTTCTCAATCTGCGCCGGCGGAAACGATACCGGCTACAACAGCAGTACGACTTACTCCGGATTTTATCCTGCGGATCTTCAGGATGCTTATCCTGTTCTCGCCGGATATTATTCGAGCGCAAATATTCAGTCGTTCTCTTACTGCGCAAAATACAGCGATGTTCCCGGATATGACTATGTCGGACACGATGGGAGCAGTCTTTTGACCACCGAGCCCGGCGGCGGATATGCACGTTTTACCGGCACGTCCGCATCCTGCGCGGCAATCTCAGGCTACACGGCGGTCATGTTCTCGCTTCTCGGGGGCAGAACCAACCCCGAAGCCATCACCGCCGCCAAGCGCATGTTTGCATACGGTCACGGCGAAGTGTCCTCTTACAACAAAAACTATCATGTCTACAATTTCAAAAATATGACGGACATGAATGACAGCATCAAAGAGGCATTTATCAGCTCCGTGAAGGCGACACGCGTCGCGATTCAGGGCGGGATTGAATGCCGCAATGTGCTGACCGGTACGGTGGAGATTACAGGAAGACTCACCGTCGGTGCGACACTTGCAAAGGATGCAACGCTTGTTGTCTACAATGGAGAAGGGACCGCGCTGTATACTTCCGAACCTGTTTTGAAAACGGCAACGGAGCAGACGGAGTACATTTTTACCCTTGACACCTCGGGTTTAGAAGACGGCGACATTACATTGAAAATTTTCTATCGCACGGCGGCGGAAGCGGAAGCAAATAAGGACGCAACGACGGTGCAAAATTTTTCGGAATACACAACGGTCATCCGTAACAGCCTTGTGGTGACAAAAGCGAACCTATACATTTACGATCCCGCAGGAAGCGCCATTGCCGGACAGATTTCCGTATACAACGCCGATACGGGGAAGTTTTTACAGAAAGTCGGAGGTGCTTCTTCGTCCGAAATTGAGGTTGACAAAAAACTTTTTGATGAAAACGGCGGACGGCTGACCTTCAGCTTTGTGACAGACGATATGATTTTCACCAAAACGAGTGTTTTTGCTCCGGAAATCTCTCTCGGCGGCGACGAAGCGCAGAAAACCACGCTTCATTTCAGCGGCAGTATGGTCACGCTTTCCTATGCCGATATAAAGCTTTGCTATGGAAGCGACAGCCTCGACCTCGGCAGCACCGATAGCGCGGGCGATATAACCTTCTACCTTTCGGATGGCGAGCATCGCTTCTTTGTCAGAGATGAGACAAATCGATATCTCATATTTGCGACCGCCGTTCAGGACGGAAACAAAACCGAAATCTCTCTCGCTGAGGATATCGACGCGGCTCGCGAGATAACGATTTCCGCGGTGGATTCTCTCGGCAACGGCGACCTCTGGACAGTCGCCGCATCAAACGGCAGTATTCTCTCCGCCGGCGACGGTATGTCGCTGAATCTGTACGGGACAGATATCAAAACGGTATATCTCTCGCCTGTAACGCAGAATCTTGCCGTCGGCATATATGATGTCATCCGCTATAAATACGTTACATCCAGCGGAACGGAAAGTACAATAAGAAGATATTGTCATGTGACGCATATTCTCGGAGAGGTCGATGTCAATACAATGAATTCCATCGACTTCGATCCTACAAAAATAATCACGCAATTTGACATAGGCACCGATACGCTTTGCTACGGAGAAAACACTACGATTGTTCAGAAAGCCGTAGACGATAAGGGCAATATCCTTGTCGGCGGTGAGATCATGGAAAGCGCTTACTCCACCTCAACGAATCAGTATTTTAACAGCATAGCCAACGAATTCAGCATGAAAAGCGCAAATGAGGAAGATACGGCGGACTATTATTCCGGCATGGTTGAGGACTATCCCGGCACGCTGTATGCAGGCGGTATCAACCGCTGGCCGAAAATGCCGATTGCCGAATGTGACTACATTCTGAATGTCCGCTATGCGCTGAAAACCGATTTGTCCTATGATGGTACGCCCTATGTGGACTTTCTGCCGTATCAGTTCAATACGGTGACGAAAACACTCCACGTGAAGCTCGATAAAATGATGACGCTCCGCCTGGAGGTTCCCGAGGGCTATATGTCCGCTTATGCTTCGGTTGAGCAGGGCAATATTTACATTGTCCGCAACGGAAAAGTAGAAACTCCGACAGCCATCGGCTATAAAACGGAGGATGACGGAACCTATATCGTTTATCTCGACGCAAAAAATTGGGATGATGTCACGGATGTGTTTGTGGCAGTCAGACTCAGCAATAACAGCGGATCTTCCGACGAGAGCATCATGTTCTTTGATTATTTCCCATATGACCCCGCAAATCCCACCCGTACCATAACAAAACCGGATGCGGAATTCGGCGAGCTGAAGGTTTATCTGGGGCAAAGCGGAGGACAGGTTTACTCTCCTCTGCTGTTTGTAAACTACGGAGGACATACCTTTACAACAAGTGCCCATGACAAAATCCCTGTCGGCTCCTACTATGTCGGCGGCGTGGATTCGGTATATGGCAGCGACAAGACGGAAACCTACTATGTTTTCTACCGCGGTGTCAATGTTGCGGCAGAGGGAACAAATGTAGTCCTTGCGGATGAAGAATTCCGGGAATACAGTATATCCAATAATGACAGCAGCAACTCCTCGCTTTCCCTGATTCCGGAGCTGGGCGGCATTGTCGTGGACAACTCCGATGGAAACAGTATGTATGTTTACAGTACTCAGAAGTTCATGCTTGACAGCGGTGTCACGGGCATGTATGCAAAGCTTGCAGAGCGCAGCTTCCAGTGGGAAGGCAGCGGTACGGTGTTCATGCTGACGCTTCCTCTGAATCAGACGGAATTTACCGTAAGCGGGCGAGAGATTGACTCCTTCGTTGGCTCACCCGCGCAGAGCGAATTTACCGCAGAGCAGGATGTTCTCATAGATCTGAACGCGACCGTCACGGGCGGATTGCGCATAACAGATATACGCCACGTTACGGGAGGCAATCCCAAGATGGGCATAACAGGTGAGGTCAGGTTGCTCCCCCTCGAAATAAAATACCGCAAAGCCGGCGGAGATTGGCAGAAGAAAGCGTTCTTCGATTGGAGAGGAATCAATCTCGGAAAGCTCGAAACCGGCGAATATGAAGCAGTTATCTCATTTGCGGGCGACACGGAAAGTGCGCTTACCTCCAAGGAAACAACTTTTGCCTTTAAGGTATCCGGCGCACCGAGCGCACACTTTGTCACTCTGACTGCCCCGAATGCGGCGGCTGATGACGTGATTCTGACGATAAGCGGTAAGGCGGGTGCAGTTGTGAGCGTTTCCTACGCCGGGCGGCGCTGCAAAGACGCTGAGTCCCGTAACGCTTCCCGCAAACGGCATATACAGGCTGAGTGTGCCGTTGACCGAATACGGAAGCTACACCTTCTCGGCAGTTTCAAAGTTGGAGGGAGAGTCGGATGCAACAGCGGAAACAAGTGTCGAGAGCGTACCCTCTTATGTCAGCCCGATCACCGGCTTCAAGGTGACAAACGGCGAGGCGGGCGAGCTGAAGCTCGCATGGGATGCTCCCGTCGGCACGGGAAAGCTGTGGATTACCCGCGACGGAGTAACACTCGGCTGTCTCACAGAGGAATATACCTCCTATAATGACACAAATCTTGACAGCAACAGAATTTATACCTACGAGATCGTCTTTGAAAATGCGGCAGGCATGCGCAGCAGTGCCGCTTCCGCAATGGGCAAGCCGACAGGCGCACCCGATACGGAAAAGCCAACCGCTCCCGCTGTCGTGACACCGCAGATAAGCGGAACAAGCGTCACTCTCAGCTGGACGCGGGCAACGGATAACGTCCGCGTGTCGGGCTATCGCATATATCGCGACGGTGTGCTTATCAGAGATACGGCAAAGCGCACCTTCACCGACGAAGGGCTTGCGATCGATACGGAATATTCCTATTATATAAAAGCCTATGACGGTGCTGGCAATGAATCCGATGCGAGCATGACCGTCACGGCAAAAACACCGGACGGCTGGAGCATCGATAAGCTTGATGCTTCACTGGAGCGCAATCGTGACGGCTATATCATCGGAAGCACGCTCAATATACGCGCCTCGATCGGAGCGGGCGTTGACAGTGCCGTAGCAACCGTCGTTTACAGAATGATGGACGATAAAGACACACTGCAAACCGATACAATCGATCTCGGCAATGCCGGCACGGCGTGGAACGGTGTATGGAAGCTCAGCCGCATCTATGAGATCGTGTCTGTGACCGTAACGGCATATAAAAACGGTGCCGCGGTCGCAGAAAAAGCGGCAGAGGACTACCCCTGCTCCATGACAGCTAAGGTTTCTGTGGAAATGACGGTAAACAACGCCGTCTATGCCAAGAGCACGGTAGAAAAAATGCTGCTTGTGCTGAGAAACAAAACGCAGAAATCAACATTCACGCTTGCCGTGAATACGGAAACCGAAACAAACTTCTACACCTTCGGCGACCTTTCCGAAGGAACATATACGCTCTCCCTGCTGCTGGACGGCAGAGAGGTTTACAAGAGCGGCAACTTTTATGTAGGTGAAGGCATAAACAAGGTCATGACGCCGATCACCTTTGACAAAATCGTACGCTTCAAAGTGCCGAAGGGTATCATCCTGTTCCTGCCGTACCGCTGTGACGGCAGTACCGACGAGGACGGCTACCTGATGAAGGACGGCGAAAGTGCTTTCCTTGTCTCCGGCAGCAGCATGACGCTCGGCAGAGTTGTAGAGCGGTATGCGGAGGAAGACGGCAATATCTACGATATCCCGTCGTCGTATACCGTCACCACGGACGGCAGCAAGGAATATACTCTCCCTCTGCCCTCTGCCTTCACCAAAATGGAAAGCTATCCCGTCAAGCTGAAATTCAATGCGGCAAGCGGCAGTAGCCTTGCCGGAGTGAAGGTAAGAATTTCCTGCGGATATTTCCGAAACGAAGCCGTGCTTGACAGTAACGGCGAGGCGACAGTGGCGGTCATGCCGCTCAATTCGGAACGGATATACGCCACCATCGAAGATGTCACGCTTTACAATGAAGCGGGCGAGCGCACGACAAAAATACCTTATCAGACCTTCACCTTCATGCTGATGAAGCCCGAAACCTCCTTTGAAGCGACGCTGGAGGAGGCGGTAAAGGAAGAGGTACACCTGAAATTTACCTTTGAAGGCTCTCTGGACGGCATCACGGGTGTTCTCAGCGGCAAGGGCGACAGGCTGAAATTCAGGCTGGATGCAAGCGGCGAGGTCACCTTGCCCATGCAGACACTCACAGCCGGAAGCTATTATGTCACCATCGATGCCGCATACAAGGACGGCAGATATATTTCTCCTCAAAGCTTCAGCTTCAGCGGCAAGGAATTTACGGGGCAGATCAAATCTCAAAAAGCGATGTCGCAGAGAGTCAAACTGCACTTCACCGATCCCTCCGGATATTCCCCCGAGGGTGCTACCATTGAAATAGCATCGACCTTTGAGAGCGATTATTACACGCTCGGCGCAGACGGCATTCTGGAAGCAGACGTCGTATTTTCCGACAAAAACGAAAAGCGGCTTTCGGTATTCCTGAGCGGAACAAACGGAAACCTGACATGGAACATATACGGCAAAAACTACTGGTGGTTGGATTGCTCCGAGACAAGCGAATACACGCTGTCTGTTACTTCTAATATAAAAATCCGTATGGATTATCAGGGTAGAAATCATTTGATCTTTGTTTATTATTTGAAGGACGGAGCGCCGCAATTCGAGGAAGTTCACGAAGAAGTTCCTTCCGATATAGTGGCATCCGGAGCAGAGTTACTCGCATTGCCTGTGGGAACAGAAAAGCTTTCATGGAAGAAAGCAACCGCACAGGAAAGCTATGAGTTTCTGAAATCGCTTCCCGCGGTTCAAACCTTCGCTCTGAATAAGGAAACCGTAGAAACGGTATTCAAAATCGACGATTCAAAAACCGAGTACTACACGGTAAATTGTCCAACCGACCTTGTCGGAACGAAGATCCCGTACTACGATGTTTATCTGCAGATCGGAGACACATTGCTTTCATATAGAGTTGCCGGACAAAAATCGATTACCCTGCCGAAGCTGGCAGACGGACAGCGCGTGATCGTTCGTCCCTATTCGACAAAGGATATTTCCGAATCATTGAAATATCTCGGCACATACTGCGCGGAATGGATCCTTGATGACCTTTCGCCACACGAAAAATCCTTCCAATTCGGATATCAGAGCAAATTTAAGTTCATTCTGAAGGATAAAGACGGAAATGAGCATGATTATGCCATGTTGAGAGCTTTTGACAGTTCCACAGGAGAATTGCTGAATTGGGATATTGGTTCAAACTATTATTATGTCAAAGATCCGCTTTCTCCGACTACGGTGTTCGGAGCGTGGGTAGGAAATATTGATAACACCGTTATGTCTGCATATTCTTATTGGGATAGCATTTCAGAAGAAAAGAACGTTGCAAAATATGAGCTTGACATCACCGTTGCGCATCCCGAGCCGATTGTTCTTACGGCGGAATATGAGCCGATCTACCGTATTCGCCGGTATACCGGCGAACTGGATACCAATATCAAATCCGTAAAGCAGCAAGCGGACGGAAGCTATCTCGTCCGATTCACCCAGAATGGAGCATACGATTATCAAAGCCTGATCCGGCTGCCTGCGGGAGCGTATGATATTACGCTCGACGGTGAAAATCAGGCGTCGGGTGAGCTCAGCCTTGCAAAAGGAAGGTATGCGCACAACATATCCTTCCGCATCTCCGAGGCGGATCTGAAGGCGGATAATCGCATCCTGTGCCATATCATCACGCCGCAGGGCAACCGAAGCCTGCAGTTTATCCGCGAGATTGAAAACACGGTGTTCACCTACAGCATGCCTACGCAGGTAAGCTCCAATGAGGTGATGTTCAACAAGCGGCTGACAGAGAGCGGCAGCGCATATCTGCTCGGATACGGAACTACCCAGCCGGCGCACAGCATCTTCTATTACACTCTCGGCACAACCTTCGGCGCATACTGGGGGCTGGAGCGTCACGTATATGCAGATCCCTTCAGCCGTAAAACGACCTCCACGGAGTATGACAGGCTTGACCCGACAAAATCCTATTACAAGCCGGACTATTCGGCAGAGGACTACAAAAATGCCGAGTACACCGCCTTTTCAAACGGCAGCTCCTACAAGTCATTTGAATGTAAATGGGTCACCTTCAAATCGACCACCGACGATTTTGCCGTTGCGCTGAATGTGGACGGTGCCGTGACATATCTCGATACACAGTATATCAAGGTAGAGTATTACAACCGCAGCTTCCGAATGAGAACAAAATCCAAATCGGTCGGCTTCACCAGCTCGTTTGCTTCAACATACGATGCGGAAAATCAATGCTATTGGCTCTCATCCTACTTCCTTGCCGAGTACGGCTTGTATGACAAATCCACGGGCATAGGCTTTTTGCCCATCCCGATGAGCGAGCCGGAAAGCTACCCGCATACCTATAAGGCAGAGCTGAAATACAAATACAAAAACGGCGCAGGCGAGACAGTGATGCAGGAAGTGAGCCACGATATACGCCTGTATTACGATGCGCCCGTTCTGCAGAAATGGAATTATAACAAGGGAAATAGCATCAATACCTCTCCGATGCACTATGTGACTATCACAAACCGCGAGGACAGGATTGCATACGCAAATCAGAAAAATCAATATTTCCGGCTTGACTGGAATGGCACGGACATTTTCACCTTCCGCGCATGGTTTGATAAGCCGAAAGAGGTTTACAACGTATATGCGGTGGCGGATGTTCCCGAAAACTGCAAAAACTTCGCCATCAAGCTGGAATACGATGAGGAGCAGGGCTGTTACACCGGAACGGGAGTGCTCGGCGACGCGCTCAACCCGCCCAAGGAATTTAACATAGTTTATGAGCTTGTCGCGGCGCGTCCTTATGAGGGAATGCCCACGATGCAGATCAAGGATCTGGCTAAAACCTATGCTTCCTCCAAGGACAGGGCAGACAAGGGCGACAACGGACTTCCCGAGGGCTGGACAATGGAAACCGTGGCTCCCACCAACGGCTGGACGCTTGAGGAAACCTACCGCATCTGGGCGGAATATGAAAAGCTCGTCCTCAGCGGCAATAAAATAACCGATGATGACCTGAAGGCTCTGCTCGGCGACGAAATGAAGCTCTACTACCCCGCTTATAATATATATAATGAAAAGGGCGAGCTTCTGGGAACCATACAGAACTACTTTATCTTCGGCGGAGTCAAAAATACCGACGGCGAATATTCCGTTGCCATAATGAACGGCAATGAATATCTCGGCAAGGTGACAAACGGATTTGCCGTGAATAAAGACAAGGGCATAATCTCAATGTACACAACCTCCGATAATTACGAGCTGTTGCTTCCCGAATTCGGGCATCCCGGCGGTTGTTTCCAAGGCGGCATCCGCCATCGGCGGTGCCATAGGCAGTGTGGGACAGCTTGCCGCTTCTTCTCCGGTGGTATCGGCGGCCAGCGACTTCTTCACCGTGAAGGGCACGGCTGACGTTCTCAACGCGGCACACGGCGACTATATAGGCAACAAGGACTGGATGAACTACCTGACAAACGAACAGCGGCAGGATTACCTTGATATGAAGTCGGATTCCTATTTGTACACGGCAATCGAAACCGCCGCCGGAATGGCACACCCTCTGGCAGGCGTTGCCTTCGGATTGTTTGACATCTGGCGCGGCAATATGGAATCGGATATCGAAGCCAAGTACAAGGAAATCGCCAGACTGAACCGCGAAAACATACGGCTTAAAGAAAAACTCGAATGGGAAGAATTTAAGGAGCGCTGGAGAACCGAGATGGAAGAGCACGAGAGGGCGCTTGTGCTCATCATAACGTATGGCTGGGACGGCACCACCTTCCCGCGCAACGCAGAATTGCCGTATGAGCTATCCTATTATATCGACCCCTCGGGCTATATTTTCGAGGGTATAGAGGGAAATCTCCTCGAGGGCGTGAAAGCAACGGTCTACTACCTTGATACGGCAAGCGGCGAGTGGGTTCAGTGGGATTCCGAGGCGCACGGAGAAGGTCCGAACCCGAATATTTCGGGCGCGGACGGCAAATACGGCTGGGATGTTCTCATCGGCAAGTGGAAGGTTGTCTTTGAAAAGGACGGCTACTACACGGTAGAGAGCATCGAGCTGGATGTTCCTCCGGCGCATCTGGATGTCAATATGAGCATGGTCTCCACCTCTCCCGCGACGCTGAAAGAGGTCAAAGCCGGCGCCCGCGGCGCGTACATTGACTTTACCTTCGACCGCCCCGTGCTGGTGGACGACGCAAAGCGCCTTATTTCCGTCATGCTCGGCGGCGACGCGCTGGAGGGCAATGTGGAAGCGCTCAATGCGGCACTCACCGCCTTCGGAAACAAGCAGAAGGCGGGAGAGAACGATGTGACCGTCGGACAGAACGTGGCAACAAAATTCCGCTTCACTCCGGATGATCCCATCGAAGTCGGCGCATCGGTCAAGGTGGTCGGCGAAAAGGGCATCCTCACCTACAACGGCATCGAAATGGCGGCGTTTGAGAGCGGGTATGTGCTCATTCCCGACACGGTTGCCGACCCGATCACCGCACTCTACTACAGCGGCATAAAGGAAATCGAGATCGGCGCAACGCTTGACCTCAAGGCCGATCTTACAATCACGGGAAGCGAAGGCACACTGACCTTCAAGGCAAAAACCCCGACAGTCGCAACGGTTGACGAAAACGGCGTTGTCACGGCACTTTCCGGCGGCATTGCATACTTTGAAATCTCCTGCGGCACGGTCAGAACCATGGCGGCGGTTTCCGTAAAGGAAGCACCGCACACGCACAGCTTCACAAATGAGTATCCGCTCATGGAATATCTCGCGAGCGAGGCGACCTGCACGGAGCCGGCGAAATATTACCGCTTCTGCTCCTGCGGCATAGTCGGCACGGAAACCTACTCCCACGGCGATGCAAAGGGTCACGTTTTTGGCGAATGGACGCTGAACCTTGCGGATAATACCTGCGAGAGAACCTGCTCCGTATGCGACGAGGTTGAAAAGGACAACAGCATGTCGCTTCTGTCGGTGTCCGGAAGGACGGCAAAGGCAGGAGGCACCGTAAGCGTGACGATATCGCTTGCAAACAATCCCGGCATTGCGGCGCTTGCCTTCCGCGTTTCCTATCCGAAGGGCGCGATGACGCTTGAGAGTGCCGTCGCGGGCGGACTGTTCGGCAGTGACACACTCAATACATCGACAGGAATGTTCCTCTTTGACAACGCGACCGACATCACGGAAAACGGCACACTTCTGACCCTGACCTTCAAGGTATCCGACATGGCGGCACTCGGTGAATACCGCATATCGGTTGAGATTGTTTCCTGCAACAACGCCGCCGAGGAAAGAGTTGTCATCTGCGGCGGACAGGCGAATATCGAGATCAGAGACATTCTGCCCGGCGACGCAAACGGCGACGGCACGGTCGATACGCTTGATATAACAAGACTCCGCAGATACCTCGCGGAGGAAAGCGTAGATCTGTTCCCCGGCGCGGATATGAACGGCGACGGAGCAGTCGATATCGAGGATCTGGCGTGCCTGCGCAGATATCTTGTCGAATCCGGCACGGGTCTCGGCGGATAAGCGATTGAAGCAAAAAGTATTACCGACACTTGTATTTAGCATTACCCGGAGCGTAGGCGGTCAGTCCCGACAGTGTCGCAGATTCAGCGTATGCTGTATCGGGACTCCGCCGAGGCAGGCGAAAAAAGAACAAATGAAGAAAGGGGTGAAGCCGAAAGCGAAAGCAAAGCTATCATTTCTCCGCTGAATTCGATTGAACTCTCTGAAAAACATTTCCGCCGATGGGAAACAGTACCTTTCGCGGCACACGGTGTGCCCGAAATGCCGTTCGGTGACATGACCGGACGCGCACCAAAGCTACGTCTGCGGCGAAAAGCTGCCGAGGGCGAAACAAAAACAAAAAACCGAAAAGGAGAAGAAACAACATGAGTAAGATTACACACAAAGCCATATGTCTGCTTCTGACGCTTGTGATGCTGCTGGGAGTTATGCCGCTGGCAGGCATCGGCACGTTCCGGGCGAAGGCAGCGGATGCGGGCAGCACTGCGGCCGGAGAAACGGTCGTAAAAGCGGCGGCTGCAGACGATGCCGACACAGCCCCCGCCCCGCGCAGAGCGGCGGCGGCAGAGCCGACATGGGTCGAAGTAGGCAGAGAGAAAAAGCACGAGGATCGCATGAAAAAGCTGATCACTCTGCTGACCTCTCCCCACGAATACTACATAAAGCTCGTGGGCAATATCGACGTTTACGATAAAAACGACCTGCCCATCTGGGGCAAGACGCGCGGCATTCGGATCAAGGGCGTCAAGCACCTGGATATGAACGGCTACAATATCTCCTATGAGCACACCGGCGTGGGATATTCGAAAGCTTATTCTTTGGATCCTACCAACGAAAATGCGAAGTACCTCTACTATCTGATGACGGTGACGGAGGACGCGAGCTTCTATCTCTATAATTCCTCCGGAAAAAACGGAAAGATATTCTTCGGTCAGCCGATGTATTTTTCGGAAACACCATACCGCAATATCCTGTCCGTAAAGGGACGCTTTACGATGTACGGCGGCGAGATAAGCACCGGCGCTTCAAAGAAGCTGCACTATACCAACAAGCCAAAGACTGATTCCGCGGGCTTCATAAAGGGTGGATTTAATTATACCGGAAATGCGCGCCTGCAGCTTCAGGGAAGCGGCGTCACGGTTGAGGACGGCGGCTATTTTGAGCTGAACGGCGGCGACGTCTACGGCAGAGGAACGCATTTTGCCGCCATCGAGGGCAGACCCGGCTCCACCGTTTTGATAAACGACGGATATATCGAGGGTGCCGGCGGCGCCGACGTTTATTCCGGCGGATATAATAGAAGAGCGTGGTACGGATGGAGAAAGTTGCGCGATGCAGACGCTCTGGAGCACGGCAAGCTCACCGTCAACGGCGGCAGATTCAATGCGCGCGTTATAGACGCGGAAGTGCTTCATTATGCGCATGACTACGGTGGTCCGGTCGGCATTTATGAGGACATGAAGCCCGGCAAAATCGCCATTTTTGACGGTCTCAATCCAAACAGCGATTGCAACATGAGCTATACGACCATCGGCGGCGGCGACACGCTCTATTTAGAAGGAGCAAAAGTGAGCATGCCAACCGACGGCGCATCGAGACCGAGCGAGAGAATCACGCTGGGGGCAGCTCCCGGCTATGACACGACGTACTATCATCCCAACGACGCGTTTGTAATCAACGTAGGCTATCAGTCCTACTGGGGCAAGAACGCAAGCGTTTTGGAAAACGACTACAACCCGAACAGCTGGTGTCGCCTGTTCTATATGTTCTATCTCTATAAGGTCGGCGAAAGCACGCCTATTGCCGAATATTACAGCGAAACGCCGCGGCTCAATCTCCGCAACCTGCGCGACTCCAAGACAAACGCATGGCCGAGATATGAGACAGGCGCGAAATACTACATACGCGTGCTTGTGTCCGAGGCATGGAACAACCGTTATCACACGGTATACGAGGGTATTCAGGACTGGTACTTCACGGCGACGGACTTTGAATCCCGCAAGGTGGACTTCGATTACAAGGTGACCATCTCCGACAAGCCCACGACAGACGGACACACGGTCTATAACGTTGCCCTCACGGACGAATGTGTCAAGAGCATCAAGGATATGGGCTATTCCGACAGAGTGAGGGTCTCCTATGCATACAGATATTACGAGGGCACGAACTCAAACACCCAGCCCGTAAACTACTGGCTCTCAAACGAGTTTAAGCTGGACGGCACAACGCCCTATTCGATCGTCACGGGGAAAACGGGACCGCTTTTCCTCAAGGTGACGCTGACCTTCCGCGAGAGCAACAACCTGAATGCAAAGACCATCGCAACCTTTGAAAAGGAATGCAGGGTCTTCTCCTCCGGCGAGATCAAATATACGATTCAGAACAAGGGCGGAAGCGTCCCCGGCTACAAATGGAAGAGTCAGGGCGAGGGAAGCACGAAATTGGAATACGGACAGAAGATATGGCTCAATCACGGGCTTCAGGATTATCTGGACGACGGCAAATGGCTTGACCCCTATGACAACACCCCGATCGATCAGTATGACATCATCTGGCAGTATCTCGACGGAAACGAATGGGCAAATGTCACCTTCGGCGATACGCGCTTCTCCATTGAGGACGTAAAAGTCAAGGAGGAGAACAGAACCTATCAGCGCCTGCTCTGCACGGACAGAAACGGCATTTACCGCTACGGCGTGAAATACCTCTCACCGGACGGCAAGGGACATCAGTACTACTGGTCTACCTGCTTCTTCAATGTGGAAGGCGTGGACTATGCCGCGCTCCGCACGGTGACGATATCCTCAAGTGCCTCGGAAACCGAATACGGTCAGGGCACTACAATCCGCGCGAGCCGCAATACGGGCGTCGCCGACTGGGGCGGCTTCAGAAGATATCGCCTTGACGTCATCGAAGCGCCCTACAATTATCGCAACGGCAACATTGACATAGGTCCGACGAACAGCAACCTCAAATCCAGCGAAACCGGCGTATGGAACCTTGATCAATACTTCAACAGGGCAACGGCGGAAAACATGATTCCCGGAGAGTATGTGTTCCGCGTGGTGGCAATCGGCTACGTCAGCGGCGTGAAATACGAGGTCTATTCCAACACCGTAACGGTGAAATACGAAAAGCACGCAACCGGATACGGAATAATCATCTACGGTACGGACACGGTGCTGACAAAGAACGAAAGCGAAGTCGGCACTTACATCATGGGGTATTCCAACGGGCTCTTCCTCAGGAGAAGCTTTGTTCCGGAGGACGCAACGTTTGCAATGATTCACACTTCGGGATGGAAGAGTTCCAATCCCGAGGTCGCAACGGTTAACGAATTAGGTTATGTAACGACACATTCTCCCGGCACGGCGCGCATCACCTATTATGCACGCTGGGACAAGGATGATTCGTGGCACGAATGCCATGTCGATATTATCGTGCCGATTTATGAATTCAAGATACAGACGCCCAAACTTGCAAACCACATCGGCGAAAAGTTTGTCGATGTTCTGCCCGTCGTCACGGCGGTGAGAAGCTACGACGGCGAATGGGTGACAGGCGAGAAAGCGCAGGCGTGCCTGACGGTGGAAACGCTCAAGATTTCCTCGCAGTTCAAAAAATATTATGAGCATGTATGGGAGAGCGTGATCGCATATAACGACGCGCCGGAGATCACCTATATGTTCAAGCCCACGGAGGGCAACACCTTCTATCTCCGCCACGTAATGTACAATTATTATCTCCCGGATATCGACACGGTCGGCTGTAACGGCTTTGACAACAGTCAGAGCGTGTACGAGCTGAGCAAATTCGGCGCGACATATCCGAGCTCCTACGGCGTTTACGGCTACAATCCGGACACGACGAGCAACCCATGGAACGCATATCTGCTTCTGACGCGGTATGCAGACTTCCTCTATGAGCCCGGCACAACCTATATCGACACGCTCGAAATCACGACAAACGAGCCTTATGCGGGCGACAACCGCGTATGGAAATTCGACGATAAACATTATCAGTACATGGACCTCAAGTTCGGCGGGCTTGAAAACATCACGGCGATTGACCTTGTCTGGAGCTATGCCTCAAAGCTGAAGGATACGATAAACGGCTCCGGCGTGCCCTATGAGGACGCATCCTCGGAGAATTCCGACACGGGCTCCCTTGAATATGGCGACTGCTTTGTTTACGGTGAGGACGGCATGCTTCCTCCCACAAAGAAATACGAAAGCGGACTGTATATGCATAAGCTTGCCTTCAATATCGGCTCCTTCGGCGAAGCCGACAGCAAATACAGGCTCGCGCCCGACGCGAAGGTTTATATCAACGGTCACTATATGCCGTTTGCACAGCTCACCGACAGCTACGGTCGCTCCCGCATTGACGTGGAGTATTACTTCTCCGTCGGCGAGCCGGAGCCTTACGGCGGCGCGGACGACAAGCACCTGATGCTCGTGAAGCCGCAGGATTATGTACGCACAGGCAGTCCGATGCCCGATATATTCGATTTCCGCGTTGTATGGAAGGATAAACTCGACGACGCCGGAAGAAATGTCGAAACAAAGCTGTCGGTACTCGGCGTAACATGGTTTATCGACCGAAACGGCAACGGAAAATTCGACGCGGGCGAGGATGCAAATATCTTCGATGCCAAGGGCAATGCACTTCCGAATACGGTATACTCCGGCGTTCTCGCGCTGGCTGCCGAGGATAATGCAAACGTCCGCTTCGCCGAGCCATGCCGACTCTATCTCGGCGGCGGCAACTATGCGCTCATCGACGAAAACAATCTCACCGTAACCTTTACTCTCGGTGCGGACTATTACGAACTGCACACGGGAATGATTCTTCCCACAGGCGGCGCGACGGGCAGCTTCAAGATGTTCACTCTGCGCGCGACAGCCGCGCTGAACGGTCTCTCCATCACGGATGAGCATATCGAAAAAGAGGACGGCACGGTTCTCACCGCAAGTCAGCCGATGAACGCGGGCACGACCTATTATTACTGCATTACTTATCAGTATGAGCCTTCCTTCTTCCTCGCAACGGACTATCCCGAGCTTCCCTCCACTGCACGCGTTGTGATAGACGGAATAGAGCTGGGCAACGACGCATGGGAGCTGACCACCAAGACTGTCGGCGACAAGGTTTACTATTCCGGCTTCAAGGTACGCATACCCTGCTGGGCAGAAGGCACGGGAAGAACGGTATCGGGCACGATAACAACCTTCCTTGACGGCACCGACGCAGTAACCGTAACTCTCACACGCGAAGGAGACAGCTCTCCCTCATACGCCAAGGTTGTTTACGGCAACAGCGCGACATACACCTTCGACAGCGTGGCTGAGGGCACCTACACAATGACGGTTTCCAAGAAAAATCACGTGACACGCACCGAAAAGGTTGTTGTCGGCGCGACAACGGTCACAAAGAACATGAAGGTTCACCCGACAGGCGATATCAACGGCGACGGCAAGATTACAACTCTTGACTATATGAAGACCAACGCTTATGTCAAAGGCACGATAACCCTCACGGAATACGAACTGAAATGTGCCGACGTTATCGGCACGGACGGCAAGGTTACCACAGCCGACGCGATGCGTATCAACGCACACGTAAAGGGTACAAAATATCTCTGGTAAAGCAAAAAGGCAAAATAAATCAAAGACAGTCGCCGCCCTGAGCGGAACAGGGCGGCGGCGAAGTAAAACGCTTCCGCGGACACAAAAAACACTCTAAAAGGAGAAGATTGTCTATGAATAAGAAAATTACATCAATGCTGCTGTGCTTTGTCATGATTTTTTCCATGATGACTATTGCAGTTCCGGTGTATGCCGCTCCGGTAGCGTCGACAACGCTGACCGTAGCTGCGGACAAAACAACGGCTGCCCCCGGTGATACCATAACCTATACCATCACGATGGGTCCCGTTTCCGACCTCGGATCAATCCAGATGGTGCTGGATATTCCTGCGGGTCTGACTTATGTTGCAGGCTCGCGCAGTCTTGCATCAGGGCTGAAGGCTACACTCGGCTTTGACGATGTTGCCTTCACCGAAAACATGACAACAGGCAGACATACCATAAACGGTGTGGCTTCCGCGGCAAACTACGAAAGCGCGGCAGACACCGTGATAGCAACCTTCAAGTGCAAGGTAGACGCAGGCGCGACAGGTACGCTTGAGGTAGGGCTGAAGGAGCTGGAATTCTATTCCGTTGACTTCACGGATATCACCTCCCGCTTCTCTGTTGTGAAAACAGCCGTGGCGGTAAGCGGTGCCACGCCTCCTCCCGCAACCTACACCGTCAGCTTCAATGCAAACGGCGGCACGGGTGCAATGGCAGAGGTCACAGGCGTTTCCGCGGGTGCCTACACGCTTCCCGCAAACGGCTTCACCGCTCCGGACGGCAAGAGATTTGTCGGCTGGGCGACCTCGGCAAGCGGAACGGCAACCGCGGCAGGCGGAACAATTACCGTATCGGACAAGGTAACACTGTATGCGATCTGGGAGGAAATCCCGACATCGCATCCCGCAAAGCCCACACTGGGCATAACAGGCACATATACCTATAGCGGCTCGGCGCAGACAGTGACCGTCACGGGCTTTGACAGCGCGACAATGCTTATCTCCGGCAACGTCGGCACAAATGCCGGCACATATACCGCAAGCGTCACCTCCAAGAGCGGACGCTGGGCAGACGGCACAAGCACACCCGTCACGATCGACTGGTCGATAGGGCGCAAGACCGTAACCCCCGATATCCGCATCAGCGGAACATACACCTATACGGGAACACCCGTAGAACCGACATTTACCGTAGAGGACGGCGGAGTGGTTATCTCCACCTCCGAATATGCAAGAACCATCACGGATAACGACGCCGTCGGCACAGGCAAGATAACCGTTTCCGACAAGACGGGCGGCAACTACGAGATATTGACAACCTCGCAGACCTTCGAAATCAGCGCGCCCACACCGCCTCCCACGGTCTACACCTCGACCGAGATAAAGATAACGGCAGACAAAACCGACGCAAAGGCGGGCGACGAAATAACGTTCACCATCACAATGGGTCCCGTTTCCGAGCTCGGCTCAATCCAGATGAAGCTGAAGCTTCCCGCAGGGCTGACCGTCGTTGCCGGCTCATGCCAGCTTGCGGCGGGACTGAAAGCAACGCTCGGCTTTGACGACATCTCCTTTACGGAGGGAACGGACTTTGTCATCACGGGTATCGCGAGCGCGGCAAATTACAGAAGCGACGCAGACACCGTTATCGCGACCTTCAAGTGCAAGGTGGACACGAGCGCTCCGGGCAATCTGAAGGCAGAGTTGAAGGACCTGGAATTCTATTCCGTTGACTTCACGGACAATACTTCCCGCTTCAGCGTTGCTC
>ENA-ORMS01000888-ORMS01000888.1-human-gut-metagenome-genome-assembly--contig:-NODE-888-length-27391-cov-9.366915_pt1 | contig 27391 bp, 22 predicted proteins | sample MGYA00242104_ERZ508997 | MGnify/ENA primary metagenome ERZ508997 (study PRJEB26280, sample SAMEA2338704) | human gut metagenome | biome: human gut; feature: human-associated habitat; material: faeces... | reverse complement strand
GCCGACGCGGGGACGCGTCGCCCCCAGGTGAGGACCCGCCCCCCAATTAGGCAGATAGATTGCAGTTTACGTAAATGCTGATGAGCACACTTATAGTTCCTATAAGACACCTTGTGCCATCATGGCACGGGCAACCTTCATAAAACCAGCGATGTTGGCCCCTTTGACAAAGTTGATTTGACCGTTAGACTCCGTTCCGTAACGTAAGCATTGGTCGTGAACGGCGCTCATGATATGGTGTAGTCGTTGGTCGACCTCGTTTGCAGTCCATGAAATGTGCATGGCATTTTGCGTCATTTCAAGTCCAGAAGTTGCGACACCGCCTGAATTAACCGCCTTACCTGGAGCGAAAGGCATATTGTGTGCAATGAAGTAATCAACGGCTTCGGCTGTACAGCCCATATTGCTCACCTCGGCTACGAGACCAACGCCATTGTCACAGAGTTGTTTGGCATCTTCAAGGTTCAACTCATTCTGTGTGGCGCAAGGCAGTGCAATGTCAACATGTTGCTCCCAAGGCTTTTTGCCAGCGAAGAAGGTTGCTTCAGGATAGCGCTCAGCGTATGGTGACACAATGTCGTTGCCCGACATCCTAAGTTCAAGCATATAATCAATCTTATCGCCGCTCACACCTTTGGGATCGTAAATGTAACCATCAGGCCCGCTAAGTGTTACAACCTTAGCTCCCATTTCTGTGGCTTTTTTGACAGATCCCCAAGCTACATTGCCAAAGCCTGAAACGGCAATGGTTTTACCACTAATATCTTTGCCGTAATCTGCTAACATCTGGCGAACAAAGTAGAGGGCACCATAACCAGTTGCCTCGGCTCGTAAGATAGAACCTCCAAATTCAAGGCCTTTGCCAGTAAAGGTCCCAGTGTGTTGGTGAGTGAGTTTTTTGTACATACCAAACATGTATCCGACTTCGCGTCCTCCAACTCCGATATCACCTGCTGGTACGTCTTGGTCAGGGCCTAAGTTGCGCCAAAGTTCCAGCATAAAGGCTTGACAGAAACGCATAAGTTCAGCTTCGCTTCGTCCGCGTGGTGCAAAGTCGGATCCGCCTTTTGCGCCTCCCATCGGTAGGGTAGTGAGAGCATTCTTAAAGGTCTGTTCAAATCCTAAGAATTTTAAAATGCTGAGATTAACTGAGGGGTGAAAACGTATGCCTCCTTTGTATGGACCAATGGCGTTGTTGAATTGTACACGATAGCCCAGATTGACGTGTACTTCACCTTGGTCGTCAATCCATGGCACGCGGAAAGTGATGATGCGATCAGGCTCAACAAGGCGTTCGATGAGCTTAACCTGTGCAAATTCAGGGTGTTGGTTGTATACATCTTCAATTGATAGAAGAACTTCGTGGACGGCTTGTAAGTACTCTGTCTCGCCTGGATGCTTGGCTTCGAGTTGTAGTATGATGTTTTCTGTTTTCATGATATAATTGGTTGTGTTATCGCTTTACTGTACAAATGTAAGTAAATGAAGCAATATCCGAACTGAATTAAGTGTAAAACATTCTTGTGTTATGCTGTAAAGCATGTCAGAACGAACATTTTTACATTTTAGAGGGATTGTACAATGCGTTTGTAATGACAGAGAAGACGAAGCTTGTAAGCGTTAAACAGTTGTGAGTGAATAACGAAACGGTGTATTTACATATTAGTGTATAAAAGAAGATTTAGTTTACAAAGTGTAATGTAAAACGATAGAATGTGTAGAGATATGAAATTTTTTTAAGCATAAAGCGTTATTTTGAAATGAATATTGTATTTTTGCAAAGAAATAGGAAGTAATACGTAGCAAAGGTGAAACTTGTCACAGTATGGCCACCTATTATATAATTTATAGGAAAGTATAAAGCACAATAACATACAAGGACATTATGCAAATAAGTAACAGACTTAACGAAGGGTTGTATCGTTCAGAAAACGAGCACGATGCCTGTGGCGTTGGCATGATAGTCAATATTCATGGCAACAAGAGTCATGAATTGGTTGACTCTGCTTTGAAAGTCCTCGAGAATATGAAGCATCGTGGTGCAGAGGGTGCAGACAATAAGACTGGTGACGGCGCTGGTATTATGTTACAAATACCGCACGAGTTTATATTGCTTCAAGGCATTCCAGTGCCTGAAAAGGGATGTTATGGTACGGGGTTGCTCTTCTTGCCAAAGGACGAGACGACTCAGGGAGACATTCTTCGCGTCTTTATAGAAGAAGTTGAGCGTGAGGGATTGACACTGATGCACTTACGTGCGGTACCTACCAATTCCGAAATTTTGGGTAAGGATGCTTTGTCTACAGAGCCAGCGGTGAAACAGGTGTTTATAACGGGTGGTGATGCAGAGTCGTTGGAGCGCAAATTATATCTAATACGTAAAAGAGTAGAAAAGCGCATAACGGACAAAGACTTTTACGTTTGTTCGCTTTCGTCAAAAAATATTGTATATAAGGGTATGCTCTCTTCTACACAGTTGCGCGAGTATTACCCAGATTTAACGCAACCTTACTTTACGAGTGGTTTGGCTATCGTTCACTCACGTTTTTCAACCAACACATTCCCGACATGGGGGTTGGCACAGCCATTCCGCCTTTTAGCGCATAATGGTGAGATTAATACCATTCGTGGTAATCGTGCTTGGATGGCAGCTCGTGAGTCAGTGCTTTCAACCGAGACCTTAGGCGACATTAGTCAATTGCGTCCTATCATTCAGTCAGGCATGAGCGATTCAGCCTCGCTTGATAATGTGCTTGAGTTTTTAGTGATGTCGGGACTAACGTTGCCGCATGCTATGGCAATGTTGGTGCCTGAAAGTTTTAATGATAAGAACCCTATATCAGAGGACTTGAAAGCCTTCTATGAATATCACTCTATCTTAATGGAGCCATGGGATGGGCCTGCTGCGTTGCTCTTTAGCGATGGTCGTTATGCTGGCGGTATGCTCGATCGTAATGGATTGCGTCCTGCACGTTACCTTATTACGAAGAATGACACAATGGTGGTAGCTTCAGAGGCTGGTGTAATCAATTTTGAGGCTACTGATATAAAAGAGAAAGGACGTCTGCAGCCAGGCAAGATATTATTGATTGATACGCAGGAGGCAAAGGTGTACTATGACGGCGAGTTAAAAGAACAATTAGCAAAAGCCTATCCCTATCGCCAGTGGTTGTCAACCAATCGTATAGAATTAGACGAACTGAAGAGTGGGCGCAAGGTGGAGAATTCAGTAGACGACTTTGATGTTCGTCTTCGTGTCTTCGGTTATACGCGTGAGGACATAGAGCGCACCATTACACCTATGGCAACGAACGGTAGTGAACCTATCGCTTCAATGGGTAATGATACGCCATTAGCTGTGCTGTCAGAGCGTCCACAATCGTTGTTTAGTTACTTCCGTCAACAGTTTGCTCAGGTTACTAATCCTGCTATCGATCCCATTCGTGAGGAGTTGGTCATGTCGTTGACAGAATACGTTGGGGCTGTAGGCATGAACATACTCTCTCCTAACGAGAGCCACTGTAAAATGGTGCGTTTGCCACAACCTATATTGACAAACCGACAGTTAGACATACTTTGTAACATTCGCTATAAGGGCTTCAATACTGTAAAGTTGCCAATGACGTTTGAATCGGCGAGGGGAGCGCTAGGCCTTAAGGAAGCACTAGACAATCTGTGCCGCATGGCAGAGCAGAGCGTTAATGATGGTATTAACTATATCATTTTGTCAGACCGTGGTGTAGACGAAAGTCATGCTGCTATCCCATCACTATTGGCCGTAAGCGCAGTTCATCAGTATCTGATTTCGGTACAAAAACGTATGGAGACAGCCCTTGTCGTTGAAAGTGGTGAAGCGCGTGAAGTCATGCACGCAGCTCTTTTGATTGGTTATGGTGCAAGTGCTATTAATCCATATATGGCCTTTGCTGTGCTTGACGATTTAGTAAATCGTGGTGAAGTACAGATGAATTACGAGACGGCAGAGAAAAATTATATCAAAGCTATCTGCAAGGGACTGTATAAGGTGCTCTCTAAGATGGGTATCAGCACTTTGCGTTCCTATCGCGGTGCACGCATCTTTGAGGCTATAGGTTTGAGCGAAGACTTGTTGCGAAGCTATTTTGGCACGGAGGCGAGCACGATTGGTGGTGTACATCTTGACCAAATCGCACGTGATTATGTCAAGTTCCATGATGAAGGTTATGCACCTTGTTATGAAGACAGAGAGTTAGAGGGCCTATTGCCTTATGCGGGTTTGTTTAGCTACAGAAAGGACGGTGAACAACATGCGTGGAATCCTGAAACGATTTCAACTCTTCAATTGGCTACTCGCTTGGGTAGTTATAAGAAGTTTAAAGAGTTCACCCAATTGGTAGATCATAAGGACAAAGCAATCTTCTTACGTGATTTCTTTGACTTTAAGCTAAATCCAATCCCTATAGACGAAGTAGAGTCCGTTGACGATATTGTAAAGCACTTCGTAACGGGTGCGATGTCGTTCGGTGCTATCAGTAAGGAGGCACATGAGGCCTTGGCTCTGGCCATGAATAAGTTAGGAACTCGTAGTAATACGGGCGAGGGAGGTGAAGACAATGAGCGCTTCCACGAAACGTTTGATGGCATATCGCTTTGCAGTAAGACGAAACAGATTGCTTCAGGTCGTTTTGGCGTGACGACCGAGTACTTAGTAAATGCTGAAGAAATTCAAATAAAGGTGGCACAAGGTGCTAAACCTGGTGAGGGTGGCCAGTTGCCTGGCTATAAAGTAAACCAGATTATAGCCAAGACGCGTCACTCTATACCTGGCATTTCGCTTATTTCGCCTCCACCACATCACGATATTTATTCAATTGAAGATTTAGCTCAGCTAATCTTTGATTTGAAAAACGTTAACCCCAAGGCTCAGATTAGCGTAAAGTTGGTAGCGGAGAGTGGGGTAGGAACGATTGCTGCTGGTGTAGCAAAAGCAAAGGCCGACTTAATAGTTATATCAGGTGCTGAAGGTGGAACAGGAGCTTCGCCTGCCTCTTCTATGCGCTATGCTGGTATTTCACCCGAAATAGGCTTGTCAGAAACGCAACAAACGTTAGTGTTGAATGGCCTTCGTGGTCAGGTGCGTTTACAGACAGATGGTCAGATAAAGACAGGGCGTGACGTAATATCAATGGCATTGCTCGGAGCTGAGGAGTTTGGTTTTGGTACGACTGTGCTGATTGTCTTAGGATGTGTAATGATGCGTAAGTGTCATGCCAATACTTGTCCTGTTGGTGTAGCCACACAAAATCCTGAGTTGCGTGAACACTTCCGTGGTCATTATGAATACGTTGTAAACTACTTCCGCTTCTTGGCACAAGAGGTACGTGAATATTTAGCTGCAATGGGCTTTCGCCACTTTAGTGATATTGTGGGCCGTTCTGATCTTATAACGATTCGTGAAGCAGAGGCTAGTACAAAGGCTGCAACGCTCGATTTCAGTCGTTTACTTCACCGCGTCAACAACGATGCTGCGCTTCATCACGTCATTGCACAGCACCATGATATTGAAAGCGTAATGGATCAGTCTATATTGAAAGCTGCTTCGCAAGCTATCGAAAGTCAGAAAGACGTATCACTTGAGTATGCGATAGGCAATACTGATCGATCTGTTGGCGCTATGCTTTCAGGCGTTGTCGCTGCTAAGTATGGTCAGAATGGACTACCTGACGAAACGATAAATATTAAGTTCAAAGGTTCTGCAGGTCAAAGTTTTGGTGCTTTCCTTACTAAGGGAATTAGCTTTAAGCTTGAGGGCGAAGCTAATGACTATTTGGGTAAGGCACTGAGCGGTGGTCGCATATCGGTTATGCCTCTAGTTCGCTCAAGCTTTAATGCAGAAGATAATACCATAGCTGGCAACACTTTGCTCTATGGTGCTACGAGTGGTGAAGTTTATATTAATGGTAAGGTAGGCGAACGCTTCGCTGTGCGTAATTCGGGGGCAGTAGCTGTAGTCGAGGGCGTTGGTGATCACTGCTGTGAATATATGACAGGAGGCCGTGTTGTCGTACTTGGTGAAACAGGACGTAACTTTGCTGCAGGTATGAGTGGCGGTGTTGCTTACGTTTGGGATAAGCATCATAACTTTGACTACTTCTGTAATATGGAGATGGTTGAGCTTTCTTTGATAGAAGACTCAGCATCGCGAAAGGAACTACACGAGCTCATTCGCCAGCATTATCTCTACACTGGTTCACAATTGGCACGTACGATGCTCAATGATTGGAGCCATTATGTTGATGACTTCATTCAAGTAACTCCTATTGAGTACAAACGTGTATTGGCTGAAGAGCAAATGCGTAAGTTGCAGCAAAAGATAGCTGAGGTTCAGCGTGATTATTAATCGTTCAGTAAGTTCCTTTTATTTAAGGAACTTACTAAACGTATCAGTATTCTTACTAAAAAATAAAACATAATAACTCATTAATTCATAACGAGAATTATGGGAAATCCTAAAGCTTTTCTATCTGTTCCCCGTCAAGAGGCTGGCTATCGTCCCATTCACGAACGTGTGGCGGACTTTGGCGAAGTGGAACAAACACTCAATACAAGTGAACGCCGATTGCAGGCATCGCGCTGCATGGATTGTGGAGTGCCTTTCTGTCATTGGGCATGCCCATTAGGCAATCGCCCACCAGAATTTCAAGATGCCATTTACAAAGGTGAATGGCAAATGGCTTATGATATTTTAACTGCTACCAATGACTTCCCTGAGTTTACGGGACGTATTTGTCCTGCATTGTGTGAAAAGAGTTGCGTGCTGAAGCTCTCAATGAATGCACCTGTAACGATTCGTGAAGACGAATGCTCTGTGATTGAAGCCGCTTTTCGTGAGGGGTATATTAAACCACAGACGTTTGTGCGTAATGGAAAGAATGTGGCAGTCGTAGGTTCTGGACCTGCAGGACTTGCAGCTGCCAATCAGTTAAATCATCGTGGATACGAAGTTACGGTGTTTGAACAACATGAGTACGTTGGTGGTTTGTTATATTTTGGCATTCCTAACTTTAAATTGCAAAAGGCGGTGATTAATCGCCGCATTAAAATTATGGAGGCTGAGGGAATTACATTTAAGGTGAATACTCCCATAGATGTAACTCAACTGCCCGAAGGGTATGATGCCTACTGCATTTGTACAGGCACACCACAGGCTCGCGATTTAAATGTGCCAGGACGTGAACTCAAAGGGGTTCACTTTGCGCTTGAACTCTTGTCACAACAAAATCGAGTACTCGCAGGCCAAACATTTTCAGACGACGAACGTGTAACGGCTAAAGGGAAGCGCGTATTGGTAATCGGTGGTGGTGACACGGGTAGTGATTGTATTGGTACTTCTAATCGTCAAGGTGCAGTAAGTGTTACACAGATTGAAATTATGCCTAAGCCACCAGTTGGACATAATCCTAATACCCCCTGGCCGCAGTGGCCCATGGTGCTTAAGACATCTTCAAGTCATGAAGAAGGCTGCGAACGTCGTTGGTTACTAACGACCAATAAATTTATTGGAACGGAAGACGGACGTGTCTGTGGTGCAGAGGTTGAAGAAGTAGAATGGCAACCTAACCCAGAAGGAGGACGTCCCCTTATGGTACCAACGGGCAAGAAAGAAGTGATAGAATGCGATATCGTATTTTTGGCAATGGGTTTCCTCCGTCCGCAACAGCCAGCATTTGCATCAAATGTTTTTGTAGCAGGTGATGCTGCAACGGGTGCAAGTTTGGTCGTTCGCTGTATAGCAGGAGGACGAAAGGCTGCCAAACAAGTAGACGAATATTTGAACTGTAAGTAAGAGATTGTACAAGAAGTAGCTAAACATGGATTGGATTGCTAAACAATACAAGATTCAATAGCTACTCGAATTTTGTTAATGTAAATAAAGTTTCCTTCCCCCATTATTTAGGGGAAGGAAACGTTAGCGTATCCTCGATGCCGCCTTGTCCACTTTTATTCATCATTATACCTTTGCTGCCATTAAATTATCAAGCGTCTTGAGTGATACAAGTGGTGCGACGGCAGTCAAACTGATAAATATGCTATGTCATGGCCGTTGCCAGTATACAAAAGAAGAAATGTTGGAAGCATGTACTGGTTGTTTAGATGAACATAAGGTTAACATGCTGGGTGAGATTCGCGAATGCAATGCTTCGTTGGATACAGCGTGAATATTTCGAAGTAACAGTTTTTGCAACACAGCGTACTTGGGATAAAGATGTTCTTTACACAGCGGAGCTTCACATCTATCTTGATGACCTGTACACTATCGTTCGCAATAAGGATTCACAGGGTTGCAAGGGTGTAATCATAGTAGTAGTTAAAGGAACGAATCCTGCTGACGTACTGAAGGTTCTCCTGTAACTATCTGCAGATAAGCGTGAAATGGTTGAAATAGCTTAGCTTCGATAAGTCTAACGATAATTTGCGAAACTTCGCAAAAACTCATTGAACTTTCCCAATCTCTTTTGAAAGAAGAGACTTGATATTACTAATTTTCAAACAATAGGCGCAATGCTATCAAACTTTGAAGGCATTATAATTGACGTGAATGTAAAGCGCGTGAAAACTATCCGACTTTACATTAGCCGCAACGGGCAAGCAAAACTCTCGGTTCCAATATCTTGCCCGAAAGAAGAAGTCATGGACTTCCTACATAAAAACAAAGAGTGGCTAATTGGTGCGCTTGAACGTAGTAAGGCTCGAATTCAAAAAGAAAATCAAAAGACACAGCACGCTATGGAGCAGGGCGAGGTCTTTTACTATTTAGGAAAAAAATATGTTCTTCACGTTGAAGAACATAAACAAGTAAAAGAAATAAGCGTAAGAATTGAGGGTGAAAATTTAGTTATAGAAACTCCGAATGATTACAATGCAGACGAAATACGCAACGCTGTAAACAAGTGGTATTACAAAGAAATCAAAGCACTTATCACTCATTACGTTGATAAATGGATACCCTTAATGAACGAAAAGCCATTAAGAGCTATACAATATAAATTATGGAAATCAAAATGGGGGACAATGATGCCAACCGCACGCATCGCGACGTTTAACATTCGCCTTATTTTCTATCCCAAAGAAGCAATTGAAAGTGTTGTTGTACACGAACTTTGCCACCTTAAAGAACCTTCGCACAATGTCCGCTTTCATGCACTCATGGCACACTATCTGCCAGACTATAAAACGCGAGAACTTGCACTCAAAAATAAATAACAGATAATCCCCACGAAGGAACCTCCTTCACGAGTATTATCTTTATAAACAAATTTCCACCCTCTTTTTTAGAAGGTGGAAATTTGTAATTAGTAATTGATATTTATCGCTGTGGGATAGATGCGTTGTGGGTCGTAAAAAGTTGCAAGTGATTCTTGCATGTATTTCAAGTCAAGTTGTGGACGCTTATTATAAACTACCTTGCCGTTGACTTTTACTGTAACCTTGTTGGTAAGGTCTACTAAATGCTCATCTAAGTAAAGGACGAAAGAACCGTTTTGGGCATTTGTGTAGCTTTTCTTAAATTTTAATTCTATACCATAAATAGGGTCACGCTCAATGGTTTTATAGCAAACGTTTTCGACGACAATGTTTACTTCGTTGTCGTTGATGTCGACATCGTATCGGGTGCGAAGTTTCTCGTCAGGTCGCTTTATTACTCGCAGATTGTAAAAACCAGTTCGGTGCTCTCCGTCCATTTCAAAGTCCTCCCACGTGAAGTGAGTAGGGTAAGGGTTGCGGGTAAAATGACGTAGCCAGGGAGTTGTTTGAGAATAGTCTATGAAGTGCTGACGGTTGGCTTCAAGTTCTACCTTATGTCGATAGCCTGCGGGACTGAGTTGTTCCAAACTATCAAGTGATTGTAACGTGTAGCGAGTCAGAAGATTGCGATAGAAACCTGTGTCATTAGCCCCCGTTCGCAGTATGAAACCAATATTGCCCAGATTTTCAGTAGGAGCATTTTTAAGTGGTTCTCCTCCAGCCATAGGGCCTGCTGCAGCCCAATAATCAGCATAATATGAAGCTAAGCGTTGTGACCCATAACCGCCTTCTGATATACCGAATACATATAATTGGTTAGAGTTGATACTATCAGATAGTAAAGCATTTCGCAGCAATGCTCGCCAAGCGTATTGTTTGCTCTTCTGCCACCACCTGTACCATTGGCCTTCATTGGGTATTTGGGGAATAAAGTAAGCAGAAGGTGCATCTTTGAAACTTTGAGCCAAAGCAAGTCCTGTTTGCCATTCTTGTTGCTTGGGACCAGAACCGTGAAGATAAATAAATAGGGGATAGCCCATTGTGGGTTTTTCGCCTTTATATCCGTAGTAAAAGGGGAGGGTGGCATTGGGCTCTAAACTATCTGGTAATTGCCAACTTGAGGGATTGCATGTGGCTAAACTCATGAGGTGAGGCAGTGTGATTTGATTGTACTGTCGATTGGTTGCTTGCCAGGCTTGCCAAAGTTCATGACGTTTAGCCGTAATTTGCTTTACTGAGATTCGTTGACTTTGTGCTTGACCAACTTCACCTTTCATTAAGGTTTGATAAAAATAGTCTTTTGCAGATGTGTTGTTTTGTCCGTGTGTTTGTATAAGAGTAACGGATAGAACGAACGCAAATAAATGTCTAAGTCTCATGGAATTGAAATGTCTTTTTTATAAATTTGATAGTACCGCGTCGGTTATCATTGCAATGTCCTCGTCAGATTTATTAGCTGCGTGTAGTAAATCCTTATCATTGTTTAAGAACGCTATGTCAGGATTATCAGCGATTGCTTTACGATAACGTGAGATGGCTTCAGCTATGTTACCCGAAAGCCATGCAGAGTGACCCGCATTGAAATAGTCTGTTGGAGTAGGATTGTCATCTAAGACTTTTGTATAGTACTTTTCTGCTTGAGAATACTTCTGCGTTAACAGCGAACACCATGCAATGGCTCGTTCTGTTACCCGTGTTTTGGGTGCTAAATAGTCTGCCTTAAATAGGTACTTGAATGCTTCTTCATACTGTTTGAGGTGGATGTGGCATTCTGCTTGTTTAAGTGCGATGGAAACATCTTCATTATTTTGTTCCGCCAATTGGTCGTAGTATGTAAGTGCCTTGGTGTACTCTCCCATTTGAGAGTAGCAATGGGCAAGTCGCTTTAATGTCCATTGAGAATGTCCCTTCAATAGATCTGATTGTTTGTAACACTCAATAGCCTTTCTTATGTTGCCTTCGTGTTCGTTACAGATGCCCCACTTTTGTAGCACTTCTGCATCATAGTTGTTAGGTGAGAGCTGTTCAAAGAGTTTGTTTGCCAAGGCATATGATTGGTCTTTAAACACGAAGTTTATCATGCGCAAGAGGAAACTATCATCACGCAGCATTTTGTCAAAAGGCGCGTAATTCACGATAAATAGGTCATGTTGGAAGGGGTTCGTAAATTGTTCGTGATGTAAGAAGAGGTTGCAAAACCTATAAAAGCCTTGTACGTATGAGCGGAGTTCATTCTTAAACAAGGTCTCTGCATCAGTTTCGTGATTAGTTTGGACTTCTTCCAATCGTTCAAGCATACTTTCTTGGAACTTGTCATTCTTAAGTTGAGAAGGTATGTGCGTTGACATCATGCACAACGAATATTTGTCAGAGTCGCAAAGTCCCACGTTATTAATCATAAGTCTTGTAAGACGACTTTCGCGCGCACTTTCAGGTACTTCTGGGTGATTTAGCGTAAAGGGCCAAAACCAATTGCTTATGGTGTTGAAAAACGGGAAACGTTGTTTCATTATTTTGAATGAACCCATATACATGTCAGCCCCACGTTGTTGTAGTTCAACAAACTCATGCATATAGTCATTTAGTTTTTTATCTTGCGCGTTATCGCTCCATTCAGGATTAAAGTCTTCTTCACTTAATTTTTCATTTAATTCATCAAGTCCTGTATTGGTATCAATTTTTAGCTTTTCTATGCGCTTCATCATTTGGGGTATAATCTCTTCTTGTAAATTGCGTTCAATGCGCTTTGTCTCAAGGCTTAAGAAGAGTTGCATTTGTAAGTGCTCAATTTCTTTTGAAAATCGAGGAAGGTCGCACATTAATTCCAAGCGTGTGTTTACATCTGGATAGAGTGCAATGCGTTCAGAATGAATGATGTGTGTAAAAATGACTCCGACTAATGCGCGGACACGTAGCTTAATGTTCGTTGAGAGTGCGGCATCAATTAGTATACGATACTTTGCGATGTCAAAAAACTGCATTGCGGCTATGGTTGTAGCACTAAGTAGTAAACATTTGTCAATTTCATTGACCGCATTATTTGCCATATAATTTGCTACCGTTAACTCATCATCTGCAGTCCATGCCGCTGAAAGCCAAATTGCATCAAACTTGTCGCGTAAGGGATACTGGCTATAGAGAATATCAGACAATGTATAATCATTTCCATAGAGTTGGCATAGTGTGCGAAAACTTGTAGCATAGATAGTCGTGTCGTTCATAAGTAAGCCAACTCTATTGAGCACTTCTGCTAATTCATAGGTGCGACGTCTAAATCCAACGTACATCTTGTTGCGCTCAGGGTCGTCAACGCCTTTTGCCATATAGCTTAATAGTATTTGATATGACTCAAGTAATGTGTCAGTTTCTTCTTTCACACTCCATGATTTTAGTGTTGTAGCCATACCTTGTAATAACTGTAGGGCCGATAACAAATGCTCCTGTCGCAACGCTTCTACTATATCTTTATACAAATATTGATAAGTTATCTGTTTCATATTTGCCTATCTTGTTTACTACTGAAATGACACGCTTTTAGAATTTTATAGTATCTGCAATGTTTTGCGGTATCTTATAGTCTTTTTGCAGAATGATACTATATGCCTTAGCTCCTTTTATTCGTATTGAGTCGAGTGCTATTTTACGTCCTCTTTCGAGCAAATCCCATTGCTTTTTCTTGTTGGCGTCTTCGGACTTACGCACTTTCATAACAAAGGCACCACAGGACTGACTTTTAGATTGTTGAGCAATACAACGGTGTCCATTGGCTAAGGCTAATGAAGTATAAGGCCACGTGAGTAGTGCTGCATCGACTTGGTCGCCTTTTAGCATCAGAGCTCGGAGGCGTAAGTCGTTAATTTGTGGAAAAAATATATCATCACTATTTACTTTAGCCTGTTTGAGTAGGGTGCTAAGCCAAAGTTCTTCGTCTGTAGAACGTGCTATTGCGACGGTGCGCCCAACTAAGGCTTTCAAGGAATTAATACGTAACGTACCACATGTGAATAATTGCCATTGTTGCGTCCCCCGCCATAACACTTTTGTTTGAGTCATTTTTCCTCCATAATGTGCTATACGCGTTAAATCAGCCCATCCTCCGTCAGCGATGCCCATGAGTGTTGTGTCACAGTCCATTTGTGAAGGGTAAGATGCTATCTGTATTTTCAGCCCAAGTGAATCGTATATGCCAGTGCGCTTGGCGTAATAGAGGGGTAAACAATCGTGATTGGGAACTAAGGCTATATGTAATGCAGCGCTGTCGTAGCGTTCTACTCCAAATTTTAAAGGTTCATTAGGCTGTTCCTTGCTGCATGAGTTAGCAAAAATGATTGCTAATATAGTGACGATGAAGAGTAAGTGCTTGTTCATTGATAAAAGAAAGAAGTTTAGAAGTTTAGCGGAAACGTTAAAGCTAAACCTTTAGCGTTTACCTATAAACCTCTAAACTTCCGTTTTAAAAACTAATTCGAATGTAATATCAAGGCATTACATAGAATTGCTTAGCCTTCTATAGCAGCAACACCTGGAAGAGTCTTACCCTCAATTGCTTCGAGCAATGCGCCACCACCAGTTGAGATATAAGAAACCTTGTCGGCCATACCAAACTTGTTGATGCATGCTACAGAGTCGCCACCACCGATAAGTGAGAAGGCACCATTAGCTGTAGCCTTAGCAATGGCCTCAGCAATTGCTTTTGAACCACCAGCAAAGTTGTCAAACTCAAACACACCTGCAGGACCGTTCCAAAGAATAGTCTTTGCGCCTTCAATAGCAGCTGCAAATGATTTGCGAGTTTCAGGACCTGCATCTAAGCCTTCCCAACCTTCGGGGATAGCACCAGCGGGGCAAACCTGTGTATTGCAGTCATTTTTGAAGTCGTCACCTGCGATGCAGTCTGTACCAAGAACCAAGTTTACACCATTCTCCTTGGCTTTCTTCATAACGTCGAGTGCAACGTCAAGCTTGTCGTCTTCACAGATTGACTTACCAATGTGTCCACCTTGTGCCTTGGCAAAAGTATATGTCATACCACCGCAAAGAATCAAGTTGTCAACTTTACCCAAAAGGTTTTCGATGATACCAATCTTTGTTGATACCTTTGAACCACCCATAATGGCTGTAAACGGACGCTTGATGTTGTCAAGTACGTTCTTTACTGCTTGAACTTCCTTCTCCATCAAGTAGCCGAGCATCTTGTGGTCAGCATCGAAGTAGTCTGCGATAACGGCAGTTGAAGCGTGCTTGCGGTGCGCAGTACCAAAAGCATCATTGATGTAAATATCAGCGTATGAAGCTAAAGTCTTAGCAAAAGCCTTTTGGCTTTCCTTCATAGCTTTCTTTGCCTCATCGTATGCAGGGTCTTCCTTGTCAATACCAACAGGCTTTCCTTCTTCTTCAGGATAGAAACGAAGGTTCTCAAGTAAGAGCACCTCGCCTGGTTGTAATGCAGCAGCAGCGTCTTGTGCCTTTGCGCAGTCAGGAGCGAACTGAACCTTTACGCCTAACTTCTCGCTTACAGCGTCGACAATCTGTCCAAGTGAGAACTTGGGATTAACCTTGCCTTTGGGTTTACCCATGTGGCTCATAATGATGAGTGAACCACCGTCAGCCAATACTTTTTTCAAAGTAGGAAGGGCACCACGAATACGTGTGTCGTCGGTAATCTTACCATTCTCGTCAAGGGGTACATTGAAGTCAACGCGGACAATCACTTTCTTGCCCTTAAAGTCGCAAGTTTCAATAGTCATAGTGATATAATAAATTTAAAAAGAGTTTATTGTTCTATTGGTTAAAGTACGAAGATAAACGAAAGGCCCGTTCACCTTTGCTCAGCAAAGTTAATGCAAAGGTGGTTAACACAAAAGTTTTTTGATGAAAAAGTTTATTTTGTATTAGTTTGTACGTATTTTTGCACAGTAAATATTAAATCCCAAAAAATGGCTGACGGAAATTTTAATAAAACGCACCTTCCCTATCGTCCGTTTCAAAGCGGTGTTAACGCGGGTAGAGCGCAGATGCACACACTTGCTATAAGTGCTTTTAAAAAATGGATGACTGAACAAAATTTTAGCGACGAAGAGATGGCTCTGCATGAGATGCGTTTCAGGACCTTATTGCCCTTATAATTAAGGGTCTATATTGATTCGTGTAGGTAGCGGTTAGCTCATTCCCTCAAAACTATTATCTTTGAAGTCAAGGATACAAATATGCTTTTTTCAATAGCTCTCAGTTTGTCTTCTCCTTGGAAAGTAGTGAAGAGTGAGTTCCTTATTTCCATAGGTAGTAACGTTCGCGAATTTCATATCTAGATAGACTTTGAGAACATGGCTTCGTGCACTCTGCGTGAAGTCAAATCCGTGCGCGATACCATAAGATTCTATGAGGATGAATTTCTTAACTACTTTGACGGACGTAAGACAAACGCTTCAGCTGAATAGCTGAACTCAAAGATCAAATGCTTTCGCGCACAGGTAAAAGGAGTCATAGACATGCCATTCTTCATGTATCGTTACAGTTTTGGGTTAGTATCTGCACAGCCCTCCACAGGGTTTGTCGGGTGCGCCAATAATACTTTCAGTCCTTTTCTGATAATTCACTATCAATCTTCATATTCGCTAAGTTTCTTATCTCATCAATTGAAGCATTGGGATATTTTAGGCTAAATAAAGTTTTTAGTGCATCTGCTGCAAATTTAGCAGCCAGTTCGAAAGAATTATTAAAAGCCTCTTTTTCATTTAGCATATATGTACCGATAGCCATGTAAGCATAGATAGAAGGTTGCGTGATATGAATGTGTGGCAATAAATTGTATATGTCATGCCACAAAGGTAACGCATCGCGAAAATATTGTGCATTAACTAATAATTGCAGTATTAACAGCAATTCATTATCCTCTATTTTGGGACTATGTATGGCTTTGTAATAGCAACTGATCGCAAGGGTACTGTTCTTAAATTCACTACAAATATTTCCCATTTGAGTGTAAATGGAAGATAATGAGTTGCCTAACATCGCAAGCGATAGTATTGTCTCTTCAGCATTATCTATGTCATTGCAACTTATGTAGAGGTATACAAGGTCGTTGATTATCCTTACTCGATCAGGATTCTCGAGTGGACATAATCGCAGCGCATCTTGTAAAGGGGTCTTTGCCTCGTCTATTCGACCTGCAGCATAAAGTTGTTCACCTGCATACATCCTTATGCTATAATCATCAGGAATAACCTTCATGTAATCCAGACATAGAGCAAGTCCCCGCTTATTATCACTCATTGCAAATGTTGCAAAAACTTTTAAACTCATGGCACGTTGGTTGTTCCTATTGATTGTTAACGCATAGTCACAACTCTGAATACATTCAGCATATTTTTGGCACTTTTGTTGAATATCTGCTAATTGAGTCCATGCATTGGTATCGTATGGATTTGCATCAACTAATCTATTGGCTGCCTTAATGCTTTTAGTATACAGTTGTAATTGGAAATATGCGTCAGCTATCAATTCGTCAACATGTGTTCGTAAGGAATATTTTTGAGGAATTGCTAGTAGATATTTTAATGCGCGTTGTTGATACCCATAGTCTAATAGCATTTCACCCATATCTAAGAACCAATCATAGTCGTCATTTAACATGGTTGGTGGTAGGCAGTCTTTTATTCTCTTCTCTGCTTTATCTAATCTGCCACTTGCAACGTCCCACTCGATATAAAATAGTTGAACATCTTTGTTTTGTTGGTTGGGTATATTACGAATAATGTTAAGGCCTTCACTCCAATGTCCCAAGGCTCTTGCTCTATATGCTTTAACAACTAATACTTCTTCACTATTTGGGTGTAACTTTTCTGCGAAACGCATTAATTGTTCTGCTTCATATCGTTTTCCTTGTTTTTCGTAGTACTCTTCTATGTCCATCAGAACCGATGCATCCATATAAAACGTTTTGCCCAGTGAAATGTTTCTTTCGTATTCTTTAATGGCTTGTTCTAAGTATTGATCCATATCGTTCTTATTTTTATCTTTAACAGATATTTGTTCAAGAAATGAAAAAAATAAAAGGCTACACTATGCTATCAGTTATAACTTCTAATGCAAGTGTAGCCGTTTTATATATATCTTTGGCTCTCGCACAAAGGTGCTTTCAAGCCTTACATATTTATTTTTGTTTAGCCCAAGTATCCTTTAATCCTACGGTACGATTGAAGATAGGATGTTCAGGCGTAGAGTTCTTATCTGCTGTAAAATATCCTGTGCGTTGGAACTGTAAGTAGCGGTTTCCAGTAGGATTCTCAACAGCAAACTTCTCAACATAACAATTGGTCAAAACAGTGAGTGAATCTGGATTAAGTAATTCGCGGAAATCGCGCTCATCAGCAGAAGGATTCTCAACATTAAAGAGTCTGTCATACAATCTTACTTCAGCTTTCACGCAGTGTCCGATACTTACCCAATGAAGAGTACCCTTCACTTTACGGTTTGCACCTTCCATACCACTTTTGCTATTAGGATCATATTCAGCATATATCTCTTCAATCGTTCCGTCTGCAGCTTTCTTACAGCCTGTACACTTGACAATGTACGCATTTTTTAATCGTACTTCCTTGCCAGGAACCATACGGAAGAACTTTTTAGGAGCGTCTTCCATAAAGTCAGAACGTTCCAACCATAGTTCACGACTGAATGTAATGCTATGTGTACCGTCCTCTTCACGCTCAGGATTGTTGATAGCTTCCATTTCTTCGGTCTTTCCTTCTGGATAATTGGTGATGACAAGCTTTACTGGGTCAAGTACTGCACTAACTCGCAGTGCACGAGCATTCAAGTCTTCGCGAGCAGCAGCTTCAAGCATTGCATAGTCATTAAGGGCATCAAACTTGGTATAACCAATCATGTCGATGAACTTGCGCACGGCTTCAGGTGAATAACCTCGACGACGCAAACCACAAATGGTCGGCATTCGGGGATCATCCCAACCATCTACCAAATGCTCTTGTACCAATGCCAACAACTTGCGCTTCGACATTACCGTATACGTTAGGTTCAAGCGATTAAACTCGTACTGACGTGGACGATTGTCATCTAAATCTTTATCCTCTTTTAATTCATCAATAAAGTGATCATATAAGGGACGATGAGGTACGAACTCAAGCGTACAGATAGAATGTGTTACGCCCTCAAAGTAATCACTCTGACCATGTGCAAAGTCGTACATGGGGTAAACCTTCCACTTATTACCAGTGCGATGATGCTCTTTATTGATGATTCTATAAATGATAGGATCGCGGAAGTGCATATTAGGATTTGCCATATCGATTTTGGCACGAAGTACCATGGCTCCCTCAGCAATTTCGCCCGAATTCATTCTCTCAAATAACTGTAAGCTTTCTTCGATAGGGCGATTTCTGTAAGGACTTTCAACACCTGGTTGTGTAGGTGTGCCCTTTTGAGCTGCAATTTCTTCGCTCGTTTGCTCATCAACATAGGCTTTGCCTTCTTTGATTAGACGAATGGCAAAATTCCAAAGCTTCTGGAAGTAGTCAGACGCATGGTAAATGTTACCCCACTTAAATCCAAGCCATTCAATGTCTTGCTTTATGGCTTCAACATACTCTGTGTCCTCCTTTTGTGGATTTGTATCATCAAAGCGTAGATTGCATACTCCACCAAACTTTTGTGCTACACCAAAATCCATACAAATAGCTTTGGCATGGCCAATGTGAAGGTAACCATTAGGTTCGGGCGGAAAACGTGTCTGAAGTCTACCGCCATTTTTACCTTCTTTCAAGTCATTGGCAACAATTTGCTCAATAAAGTTTAAACTCTTTTTTTCTGAGTTCTCGTTATTTGTCGTTTCAGTCATTTTTTTGATAATAAGTGAAAAAGATAGAAGCAATGCTTTCTCAAGTTATATTACTTCTTACCAGATCAGATTTATTAATTAGCCATTTCAGATATAAACTTAATGCGAACAAGTCTGATTTCCTCTTCAGTGTAATCAGCTCCCAAATCGTCAAACGCTTCGTCTAAGTCATCGGTTTCGCTTTCTCTGAAATATTGATAGATGTCGTTAATGCTGTCCTCGTCCATTACTTCGTTAATGAAGTAGTCAATGTTTATACGAGTTCCCGCATACACGATCGATTCAATTTCATCTAATAACTCGTCAAATTCAATGCCATTGGCTACTGCAATGTCGTCAAGAGCAACTTTTAAGTCGATGCTATGAATAATTCTATTCTTTTTTTGCGTTTTGTCTGCAACAGTGCGAATGTGAAGGTCCTCAGGACGTTCAATGTCGTTTTCTTCGCAATGCTTTTTTATGAGTTTACAGAACTCAGTGCCATAACGCTTAGCCTTGCCCGCACCAACTCCGGGAATGTTTTGCAATTCCTCAATGGTTTGTGGGTAGAAGGTTGCCATTGCTTCAAGCGAGTTATCTTGAAAAATAACATAAGGTGGAACTTCGAGCTCTTTTGATAAAGTCTTTCGCAAGTCTTTCAGCATGCTATATAATGCAGGGTCAACTGCGATAATTGACTCGTCTTGCATTTCAGATTCAGCTTCTTCGTCAAAATTCCTATCTTCTGTAATTTCGAAGGTTGTGGGCTTCTTCATGAATTCACGTCCTTTATCTGTCAATTTCAGTACACCATAGTTGGTAATGTTCTTTTCAAGATACCCTGAGATAAGTGCTTGACGTATAACTGCATTCAATAGCCGTTCGCTTGTCTCTTCACAGCAACCAAAACACTCTAGCTCGTCATGGTGATAGTCACTAACATTTTCTGTACGATTTCCCAGAAGAATGTCTTTTATATAATCATCAGCGAAGTTTTCTTTAGTAGCTAGAACAACTTCTAAAACATTCAACAATACTTTCTTAGCTTCCACTTTTTCTTTAGGGTGTAAACAATTGTCGCAATTGCCACAATTATCGCGTTCGTAATTTTCTCCGAAATAATGGAGAAGAAGTTTTCGACGACACAGCGAACTTTCGGCGTATGCGGCGGTTTCTCTTAGGAGCTGTCGGCCTATGTCTTGTTCTGCCACAGGCTTGCCCTCCATAAACTTTTCTAACTTTTTTAGGTCTTGTCTTGAATAAAAGGCGATACACTTACCTTCACCTCCGTCACGGCCAGCACGCCCAGTTTCTTGATAATATCCTTCAAGGCTCTTGGGTATGTTGTAGTGAATGACGAACCTTACGTCAGGCTTATCAATTCCCATTCCGAATGCTATGGTTGCAACAATAACATTGATGCGTTCCATCAAAAAGTCATCTTGCGTTCTTGAGCGTGCGGCCGAATCCATTCCAGCATGATAAGCCTCAGCTTTTATATCATTTGCCTTTAGAATCTCAGCTAACTCTTCAACCTTCTTCCTGCTCAAGCAGTAGATTATTCCGCTACACGTTGGTCTTTGTTTAATAAACTTGATAATGTCGCGGTCAATATCTTTTGTCTTAGGCCGGATTTCGTAATAAAGGTTGGGTCTATTAAAGGAACTTTTGTAAGTTATGGCATCTAATATACCTAAATTCTTTTTAATGTCGGTTGCTACTTTTACGGTAGCTGTAGCTGTTAAAGCTATAACGGGAGCATTACCTATACTATTAATTATAGGCCTAATCTTACGATATTCAGGCCTAAAATCATGTCCCCATTCCGATATACAATGTGCTTCATCAACAGCGTAAAAAGAAATTTTTATCGTCTTTAAGAAATCAATATTGCTTTCTTTCGTCAGCGATTCAGGAGCCACATACAACAATTTTGTGATGCCTGATCGAACATCGCTTTTAACCTTTTCTATTTGACCTCTTGTAAGAGAAGAATTCATAAAGTGGGCAACACCATCATTCTGGCTAGAATGACGAATCATATCCACTTGATTTTTCATCAAGGCAATAAGCGGTGATATAACAATAGCCGTACCTTCCATAATAAGCGATGGCAATTGATAGCAAAGGGACTTACCACCACCTGTTGGCATTAGAACGAACACATTTTTTCCTTCAAGAAGTGATTTTATTATCGCCTCTTGATTACTTTTAAATGTGTCAAAGCCAAAGTATTGCTTTAACGCTGTTTTCAACTGTATTTCTTCCTTCATAGCTTTTTTGGTTGCTTAGAGGTTAGGGGCTTACACTAGTATTTTATTTACCTTAATAGGCTTCTAAAATATTGGTTTTATGCTTTTACCTAAGCAAAGGTATAACAAATTTCTTGAAAATAGTATATGTGGTATGCATTTATTTACATGAAAATTCATCTCTTTTCGCCTATTAATATAAAAGCAAAAAGAGATGAATTAAAATTGATGACTTATTTATTTTTTTGTAAATAATCTATATGTATTATTTACAAGCTGTTACGCTTCTCCATTTGTGCTTCAGCATACGCCTTGCTAACTACAAATTTTCGTTTCGATGTAGACGGAATTTCAAACATCGCATCCATCATGATCGTTTCTACGATAGAACGTAAACCACGAGCGCCTAACTTAAATTCTACAGCCTTGTCAACAATATAATCAAGCGTTTCCTGTTCAAAAACAAGATCAACATTGTCCATCTTGAAAAGTTTAATATACTGTTTTACTATAGAGTTCTTAGGTTCAACTAATATGCGTGCAAGAGCTTCCCTATCAAGCGGATTAAGATAGGTAAGTACTGGTAGACGACCTATAATCTCAGGAATCAAACCAAACGACTTTAAATCTTGCGGTTCAATGTATTTCATTAAGTTTTTTGGGTCAATCTTCTTTGCATTCTGCACAGAATTGTAACCAACCGTGTGAGCGTTCAAACGTTGTGCAATACGTTTTTCAATGCCATCAAATGCGCCACCGCATATAAATAATATATTGCGAGTATCAACATGAATGTAATCTTGATCAGGGTGCTTTCGTCCGCCCTTGGGGGGGACATTCACCATCGTACCTTCAAGTAATTTGAGCAAACTTTGTTGCACACCTTCTCCACTAACATCACGTGTGATAGAAGGATTATCAGCTTTGCGGGCAATTTTGTCTATCTCGTCTATAAACACAATACCTCGCTCAGCTTTTGCTACATCGTAGTCTGCAACTTGGAGCAAACGTGAAAGTATACTTTCAACATCCTCTCCGACATAACCTGCTTCTGTAAAAACCGTTGCATCTACAATGGTAAAGGGTACGTCAAGTAGTCTAGCTATAGTGCGTGCAAGTAAGGTTTTACCAGTACCCGTAGAACCAACCATGATGATGTTTGATTTTTCTATTTCAACATCATCGTCCTCGCTCATTTTTTTGTTGTCAGCTTGAGCTAAACGTTTATAATGGTTGTATACGGCAACGCTCATAAAGCGTTTTGCATCATCTTGCCCAATAATATATTGATCTAAGTATTCCTTAATATCCTTAGGCTTTGGAACGTCTTTCAGATTAATCTTTTTAGCTTGCCCCTTTTGCTTAGCATTACCCAATACTTCATCAGGTAAGAATTCCTCAAGCATTTTATAGGCATTTTGAACGCAGTCTGAACAAATGTAACCATTCACGCCTGTTAGCAACATGGGTACTTCGTTCTCAGAACGTCCACAGAAAGAGCATTTTCTTTTTGAATTTGCCATTATTCTACGTTCTTCTTTTTAGATTCAAATATTTTGTCTATCATACCATACTCTTTTGCCTCTTGAGCTGTCATCCAATAGTCACGATCCGAATCGGCCCATACTTTATCAAAGTCCGTATGTGAGTGTTCAGCGATGATAGTGTAAAGTTCATTTTTGAGCTTTTGAATTTCACGTGCAGTAATTTCAATATCCGAAGCCTGTCCTTGTGTGCCACCCATTGGTTGGTGAATCATCACACGACTGTGGGGTAGGGCAGAGCGCTTGCCTTCTTGACCTGCAACCAGTAACACGGCAGCCATCGAAGCCGCCATGCCCGTACAAATGGTGCAAACATCGCTCTGAATAAACTGCATCGTGTCATAAATCCCCAATCCTGCATAAACAGAACCACCAGGAGAGTTAACATAAATAGAGATGTCCTTGCCAGGGTCTGTTGAATCAAGATATAATAGCTGTGCTTGCAATGTATTAGCTGTATAATCGTCAATTTGTGTACCTAAAAAGATGATTCTGTCCATCATTAATCTTGAGAACACATCCATTTGTGTTACATTCAACTGACGCTCTTCTAATATATAGGGGTTAAGATATTGGTTCTGGCACTTGATAACATCGTCAAGAACCATAGAACTTATGCCGGCATTTGATGTGGCAAACTTTTTAAAGTCAGATGTTACATTCATAACTTATAATATTTTTTAATAGCCACTTTATAGTAGCCTAAGAGTAATAAAAAGTGCAAACACACAAATTCTTGAAAGCAATTCTATAGGACTGATAATCAATGCCTCTGAAAATTGATTTTATAATTTGTATGTTTGCACACTTATTAATAATGTTTGTGCATTCTTTAATGCAAGCAGAGATTACTTGTTCTCTTCAAACATTTTTGCAAAGTCTTCACTTGAGATGCTCTTGTGGTTGAGCTTTACAACCTGTTTAAGGGATTCGCCCAACTTTTGATCAACACAACGATCAACGAGTTGGTTAACTTGCTCTTGGTGTTTCAACATCTCCTGAGCGTAGTTTTCAAGGTATTCGTCAGGAATGTTGTTCATGCCATATTGTGCAAATTGGAAGCGAGCGGCTTGTACAGCTGCAGCCTTAATGTCCTTATCGTTTACCTTAATTTTGTTAGCCTTAACCAACTGTTCCTTGATGAGCTGCCACTTGAGTTCTTCAATGCTCTTAGCATAGTTATCCTCAATGAACTTATCATCCTTGTCCTTATTGTTGGCTTTCATTATTTTCTTCAACAAGTCGTCAGCAAATTCAAGTTCGCCAACCTTTTGTTCCATGTAGGCGCGTACATCGAGCAAGAATTTGTAGTCGCTATCGTTTTGTTGAAGTTCGTTGATGCTTTCTTTGATTTTGTTGCGGGCCTCCTCTTCACTATGAACCTCATCCTTACCAAATACTTTGTCAAAGAACTCTTGATCAAGTGTAGCAGGTACAAAACGACTAATTTCGTTTACTTGGTAGCTAAAGTCGCCTGTATGGTTAGCAACGTCTTCTTTTTCCACCTTCAATAGTGACATTAACTCAGCTTCGTTAGCCTCGTACGCTGTAGTGGGGTTGAAAGTGATTACATCGTTCTTCTTAGCAGCTTCGAAGATCTTCTTTTGATCGTCGTTTTTAAAGTAAGCGGGCATTAAAGATGCTGTTTCAATTACGATGCCATCTTCTTTGGGTTGGCCATTTTCGTCAAGTTCAGCCAAAGTACCACGGAGAATGTCGCGTTCTTCGTATGAGTCAACACTCTCAGGGTGACCAGCTTGCTGTTGGAGTGCACCGAGTTGCTTTGTGATTAAGTCCTCGCTTACTTCGATATCGTAGTAATCGATCGTATCTTCTTCGCTGAGTTCAGCCTTAAACTTAGGAGCAATAGCAATGTCAAAGATAAAAGTGAAGTCATCTTGCTTCTCTATATCTTGAGGCTCTTGCTTATCACTGCCAAGAGGCTCACCCAACATGTTAATCTTCTTCGTCTTGATATAGTCGAAAAGGCTATCCTGAAGTAACTTGTTTACTTCTTCGGCTTTAGCCTGAACGCCGTACATTTTCTTAACAAGTCCAGCAGGAACATGGCCAGGTCGGAAGCCAGGCATCTGTACTTTCTTACCTAAGTCCTTCAATGCTTTGTTAACATTAGCTTCATAGTCAGCCTTTACCATGTTGATTGTAAGCACACCGCTTACTTTGCCAACTTTTTCAAATTGAATATCCATTTTGTTGTTTTCGGTTTTTTTGAAATTCCTTTTTTAGCCCTTTTTATTCGAAATCTGAAACACTTAGGGCATAAGCGGTGGCAAAATTAATATTTTTCTCTGAGAAACAATAAAATTGTAGTCATATTTTTACTTGATAGTTGAAAAACCTCTCTAATCAATACTTCGTTAAATTTTATGCTGCATCAGCAGATAATCCAAATATTTCATTCACCATCTCGTTATTTAATTGCGTGTTGGGGATTAACCCAGACCCACAAGTTATTGAAAAACTGACGTGTACTGAATGCAGACCCTTCGTAAGGGTGAGAAACCATTTATTGCAAAGAATGGTAGCAATACTAACCTAAGTTTCGGATTTAACAAGAGCGGGCTGAACTTGAGTTAATGCAGTTCTAACAAGTCAAAACCAAAGCGTGTAGTTACGCCTTATATGTATATATGTCTGCCCAACCTCTGCCCATCGGGGCTTCCAGTATGGGTATAGACGTTACAAACGTAACACTTTTATCTCGGAAACCATTTTGTTTTGCTGGTAAAGTATGATTTCAAGGTCCGATTTAACATTGTTAAATATAAATATGTCAAATAATTCACTTTTCCGTTATTTTTTCTGCTAAAAAGTTTGTATTATCAATAATCTTCGTATCTTCGCACTGTTAGTCCTCGCCATGCCTCTTAACAATGCTCAAATCGTGCGAGGCGTTTTTGTTTATACACTTTTGAATATGGCGAATCTTATTCCTTTTACAAAACGGTTTGAATCTTTTGAAAATCTCGTTAATTTACTTGAATCTCGAGGTTTGCAGATTTGTGACAGAAACAAAGCCATACAGTACCTTGACAATATTGGTTATTACAGATTGTCTGCTTATATGTATCCTTTGTTGAAGATGCCCAAGACAGCACATTTATACAAGGAAGGTTCATCCTTCAAGAAAGTGATGATGCTTTATCGTTTTGATAAGAAACTGAGACTACTCATGTTCAATGAGATAGAAAAGATTGAAATTGCTATCAGACGGGCAGTAATGCAAATAACAGCAGATATGACGGGCAATCCTTTTTGGCTTGCCTATCAATGTGTTTGAGTCGTGGCTCACGGTTATTGCTGTTACTCGAAATGCCTGTGGTCATCATTCAAGAGTATGGAACAAACAGAATGCTATTCAGCCAGCGATTCCAAATAGTCCTGAAAGAGAATGGATAACGCTACCAACAGATTCCATGCGTGCTTACTTCGATCTGTGCATCATCAAGTACTTTCTTAATGTTATATCCCCCAATAATGATATGCAATCCAAACTAACATGGTTGTTCATTCGGTTTCCTGAAATTGACTTAAAAGCTCTCGGCTTTCCGCAGGGATGGGAAACGGAACCATTATGGAGGTAATAACATGTGGAATGGCTACAGATTATTCACTCTCTTACATGGTCTTCTTTTTTCCGTTTTATCATATAAGATGACAATGACAAACGATTATATTAGTATACTTCGCAAATACCTAAGCACCAAAGCTGATGCTTACGGCATTACAAAGATAGGAATCTTTGGATCTGTGCCAAGAAACGAACAGACCGAATATTATATCAATTAGCCCCACCCGAAACTTGATGTTAGGGTGGGGCTAAATGTTTTTATTCCGGTGCTTTCGCCGCTTACCATGGTCTGCCGCCTCCGTTGCCGGTGGTGGTAGCTGTTACGGTGGATGATGATGTGCCGGAGGTTATGGTGTAGCTGCTGACGCGGCTGTCACAGCCAGTAATGTCAATTAACAAAGAATCTGGGAAAAAAGTATGGTGGAATGTTATCACTTATTCCGATTTATTATTACTTTTGCCTCGCTTTATATAATAACAGAGATAACAACAAATTCAGGTATACAATAACATTTATGAATTATGGACAGACAGAAAGAAACTTATCGCGTTACGATAGCAGGCAGCATCATCAATATACTGCTGCTTGCCTTTAAATTTGCCGCCGGTATCCTTGGACATTCTGCTGCCATGATAGCAGACGCCATCCATTCGCTTACCGACTTCGTCACGGACGCCATCGTCCTTGTTTTCGTGCGCCTTGGCAGCAAGCCCACTGACCGCGATCACGACTACGGTCATGGCAAGTACGAAACGCTTGCCAGTGCCATCATCGGCGTGTCGCTCCTCGTGGTGGGCATGATGATATGCTATTCAGGCGTAACCAAGACTTACCATGCCATGTGCGGCGAACCGCTGCAGCTTAAATTTGCCCAGGTGGACG
>ENA-ORMS01000887-ORMS01000887.1-human-gut-metagenome-genome-assembly--contig:-NODE-887-length-27433-cov-16.742823_pt1 | contig 27433 bp, 23 predicted proteins | sample MGYA00242104_ERZ508997 | MGnify/ENA primary metagenome ERZ508997 (study PRJEB26280, sample SAMEA2338704) | human gut metagenome | biome: human gut; feature: human-associated habitat; material: faeces... | reverse complement strand
TGAACTCAACACTACAACATTGAAAGACTAAAATTATTGTACATCTTAATATCTTTAGTACGACTCGAAAAATCAAGCTTGTTTGTATGCAAACATGTTTATTTGTTTAACAAACAATCTTAAACATTGTATATCAGGGATTTAAATAAATGTTTGCAAACCGTTATGTTAACTACACAACATATAGTCTTGCAAACATTTATACATTTCTACATAACAACAAATTATTTAAATATACAGTCATCATGTCGTATTCCAATCATACAAACAATTACACAAAGATGAGATTTTGATGCCACACAAGTAATTATACAAAAATATAGTTTTGCCATAATGACGACAGAAGAACATGTATGTATGTTATTGCGCAAACAAAAAAATTAAGGAAATTTACTGAGACAAGATAATATTATATAAAAAGTTTAAGACATGAATGAAAACATGAATGCAAACATAAAAGGATACATGAATGCAAACATAAAAGGATACATGAATGCAAACATGAAAGGATACACGAATGCAAACATGAAAGGATACATACACGCAAACATGAAAGGATATATGTATGCAAACATGAATGAAGACAGCCAGAAAAATTTGCAAGTAACAAATCATGTAGACTAAATAACAAAATCACAATCAAACATTCTGTATTGTTTACTTGTAGTTTTTTCGACATGTAATCTTGTAGCTTTGTTTGCATTTAATTTTTGAAAGTGATAGAAATAGAAATAGAGAAAATATAAATATCTGTGTATGAGGGATTTGAACAACTTGATATCAAAACATCATTCTTTCATACCATCATGTTTGCATGATATCACACAAACATTCGCAAAATATAAGTAAACCATATAAAACAACATATACAAGATTAAGCAAAAGGATTCAAAATTGTTTGCTACCAAAATTCACGACAAATATACATGTTTGCATAATAAAGAAAAAAAATAAAAACCGAGAACTTGATTCCCGGTTTTAAAAAAAGAATTTTATTGATAATTCTTTATATATTCAATCAAACTGTCATGCAAGATCTCCTCAAATTTCTTTTTGGTTCTAATCTTTGCAATCATCAGCATTTCGTATTCCTCATCAGTTAGATAAGTTTGTACACCATGCAATTTGGATCTTCTTTCAATAGCGGTCATCTTCTTCTCGACAGGAGCAGCAGGTTGAGAAGCTGCCGGCTGAACGTTACCTGCACCACCTGGACGAACCGCTTGATTCATATTATTGAAAGCTGCACGAAAATCTTTTGCCATAATTTCAAAATTTAAAGAATGAACTACTATAATATAAATTAAATACCAAAAATCTCTTTAATAACCGCTGAATAATCATTTGCTGCTGTACAATATGGAGCATAGTGAAAGAGATCGGTCATTTCGGTCTGAGCCTCATTTACTTTGATGCATCTGCGAATACCATGTTCGATAACTTTTCTTCCATATGTATCCTTCAAGTATTGTATCGCCTGACGTACTATTCTTGGACGCTCATCTACCATAACAGGCAGTAAACCAAGCAGTTCCAGGTCCTTATTCAATGCAAAACGACCATTTTTAACTTCCTCCATAGCTCCCAGAATTGCAGCTAATCCATTTACAGAAAGGCCTTCCATCTGTACAGGAACCAACAAATGACTGGCTACTACCATAGCATTATAGGTTGATTGAGATAGGGCAGGAGGGCAGTCAATAAATATATAATCAAAAAAATCAATTGGATTTTTAATACCTTCACCTGTCATATCAACACAATCGCTGTTAATACATGCTCCCAAAACCTGTCGAGGAGCACCAGTATTCTGAAGGAATGGATCAATATCCTGCATCTTGGCAGCTCCTGGTACATAATAAATACCTATATCAGATTTATAAATCGGCATACCCTTGCATTCAACCATAGACTCAAAAATCGTAGCGCAGCCTTCTGGTGCATGATTCAGCAATGTTAGGTTACATTGAGGGTCTAAGTCTATTTCAAGGATTTTTAATTTCTTGTTTTTACGAAGCATACCGGCAGCTAAATTCTGCACAGTAGTTGTCTTGCCAACACCACCCTTATTATTGACGATGGCAAGTATCATTTTCAACTGATTCTCCATATTTAAAATATAAATTGATTTCTGTTTGCAAAGATACAATATTAATTTGAAAAATACAAGGAAATAAGCAAAATTGTTTGCATGTAATCAATATTTTAAGTTATTTTGTGTTTTTAGAAACATGTTTGCATTAAAACAAAAATTACGCAATCAGTTAATTATCAACTAAATAGCGAATAGAGTGGAGTAATAATATTTGTATGCATATAAACATTACAACAATATAATTTGTATTTTTGTAGGTATGCAAACATGTAGATAAGCATTCATATAACTAAGAGTCTGAAGTAAGTGATTGTATTTCACCTAAATAATTCCCCATTTCCTTATGATCACGCCAGACGAAAACATCATTAATAAAATCAAGCAATTTATCGTGTAACAACAAAATCTGATTTTTCAAATCAAAATGGTATTCATCCTCCTCAGCGAAAGATTCAGCCTGCAAGTTTAAATCATCCAGGTTATCTAAAAGCTTACAAAGTTTCAGATATACCTGCTGATAATATTTTCTTTTTTCCAACTCCTGCTGATGGGTTGATTCTAAAATGGCACGGATACTTTCATCTTCTACAGAAAAATCTCCATCGGGTAAAGGCAAAAAAGCATTAGCAGCTTCATCGCCAGCTAAAATGAAAAAGACAACCAAACGATCCCTTCCATGCCAAACATGAAAAGGATCATTCAGCAACCAATTCTTCACTTTTCTAACAGAAGGAATAGAAGAATTAAATTTTGTAATTATCTGAATCATAGATAGTTATAAGTATAATGAATTAAAAATTAAGTCTGGATTGGGTACCCTTGCCTGGCTTGCCATTCATATAAGGTACACCAAAATCCTCATAAAGCATCTTGCACACAGAACCACAAATTTTACGTTCATTGGTGTCAAAATCCTCTTTATTATACCGAGTTGCAATCTTTTTCAACTGCTTCGAAATACTATTAAGGATTTCCACTCTTTCTGACTGCCTATCGACCTTGGCCACAGTCTTACTTATCGCTTGAACATAATAATTTGACTGTTCCACACGGAAATGACTTCTCATAAAAGTGTTGATAATGGTAAGCAGCTTAGTAAGCTTAGCTCCATAACTCTCAGAAAGCATAGAGATTTGAGGAATTGTAGGCTTTTGAGCACCTAATTTAGCAGTATTACCATTTGTTTCAATAATGAAATAATAAGCAGTTACTGCACCTCGTGAATTCTTGCTCTTTACCTTATAATCGAAACAGACATCACAAAGACCGGCATCAAAAACCTTCCGTATATCATCTTTAGCTTTATCAAGCACTCGTTTTTTGAAGTCAGAACCATTTTTATACTGCTCTTTCTGAACGACATTTCCTTTTTCATCGCGAACTTCCAACAAATTGAACATCTTTTTGATATCCTGTACAGTCATGAAGAAAACCTTGTCCTCCTTGTTTCGGTATTGGCAACAGAATTCATAAAAGCGCTGTGAATAGACACTTTTGAAACCCATCTCTATATACATGTCAAACACAGTAAATTCAGATGAAAGATTGGTGAAGTAGGGGAGGAGAACAGGAGTAATACCTACAGTATAAGTTTCCTGATCTGGATGCTCATCAACATATGACAAAAGACCAGCATAAATACGGTGTCCATCCTTGGAATGAAAAACCTTCTTAGCATCCGTGATATTCTTGAGTGCATTGAAGGCATAATCCAAGTTGGAACTATGCCCGGAAACACATTCCAGAAGCTGGGTACGTGAGAGCGTAATCTGGTATTTTTCAGGATGCCCATCAGGAAGATCTTTCTTCTTTTGAATTCCACGGATAATCTGCAGCCAACAGTTTCGTTCCACAGCAGTCAGGTTACTGATTGCCTGCGTCACGTCATTGGGCTGAGTAATGAAGTAGTGCGGAATATTACTGAGAATATCCTTGTCTGTTTTCTTGGGTCTCCCACCTTTTCGCTTCGGAATATTCGAGTTAGAAAAAGAATCTGAGGGATTGATTTCCTCAGCCTCTATCGTCTCGATGTTGTCATTTGAATCCTTTGTCATTTTATTATATTTTGTAAATTTGTCGCAAATATACATCTTTTTGTGCGACAAACAATGCAACAATGTCGTATATTATGTATTTTTAACCTAACTAAGACTATCGGTCTCTTTAAAATTTATAAAACTGTCGCAGCATTATGTTAATCGCTGATATTCAATACATTACATATTCTATTGCGACAAAAATATAAAGTTTTGAAGTAAAAGATTAATTGTATTTGCGACATTATAATAAGTTTATTGTCGCAAATACTTTCATCTATTAAAACTCCTTTCTAATATTGTCTGGTTAGTAAAGTTTTCCATATGAACTTATCTATTTGATTTTCTGATAGTTAGATATAAAACAGTAAATTTCACTTTAAATTATGCTGATTATCTGTTACGACAACTTTATAAAGTTATTGGTGAATCTGCGACAAAATTATAAGATTTTCAATTTTGCTGCGACAAGATTATAAATGGGCATTAATGACGATAGAAATCTATAGTAGGCTTTATAATTTTGTCGCAAATGAAATTAATATCATAGGAGAAGACTTATTTTCATATTTTGATGAAATACATGAACGAAAACTCTTTAACTAATTGATATAAAGTCTATTATATGATTTTTGAAATGTAATGTTGCGACAAAATTATAAGATTTAACTACTTTATATGTACATCTGGAATGTTAATTAGGTCTTATATTTGGGTTTCACGAAAGTAAGATACGACAAAATTATAATCCAAAATTATTATTTGATGTTATTTGAGACTGAATTATAAACATGTCGCAAATGAATCTATTATATTTATATTTTTGTCGTATATTATAAATAGGAATATTTTTAGATAGTTATTGTCAGCTGTAAGGTTTTGGGGTAGGAAGATTTTCTACTTTATAATTTTGTCGCAGAAACGATTCAAGAAAGAGTTTTTATTAGGATTATTCAGTCAGTACTAAGCAGGCATCTATCAATGCTGCGACAAAATTATAAAGTTATTCCCTTTATTTTTTAAGTTCTCATACATGATGTTCATAGTTTTTGGAGGTAGTGATACGTTATTTTTACGTAGTAATAGTTCTATTTGCGACAAAATTATAAGGTTTTACACCAAGATATAGGTTATGATGAGTGGGGCATGTATACTTTATAATTTTGTCGCAGTAAAATTTTTGTTCTTTCATTTTATGGTATTTAAACACAAAAAATTAAATATATAAAACAGAAATATACATATTTTAACGCGCATAAAAGTCTGTTTTCTATTTAAGATGCTTGGCTTTCCAAAAACAAGCAGGAAAAAGGGTAGATTCCAGTAGGATGGGGACAAAAATAGCCTTTTTAGGATAATATATATATAATATAATACCTATTAATATATTATATTGTCCTGCTCATTTTTATCTCTTTTATTTTGGCTTATTATTTTCTGAATTTGTAACATATTGAAAATCAAGTATTTACAAACATAATCTGCGACAGATTTATAAGATGTTACGACGAAATTATAAGATGGATATGGACAAAATAATAAAGTTTATTTTTTATCTGCGACAAAATTATAAGGTTTGCGATAAATTCATAACTTCTTAAAGGTGCGACAAAATTATAAAGGTAATCTTGTTGCTTCAGTTTTTTAAATGTATAAGCTCTCTACATATTTTTTTCCTCTAAAGGTAGATTTTTTCTTATTTTATTTGCAGGCATGATTTTTTTCACTATCTTTATGCCCAAATAAGAGCATATGAATATGTGCTGATTGATTAGTATGAATTTAATGAGGTATAGCTATGAAAAAATTTATTTTAATACTTATGACGACCTTGATGGTATCTGGTTTGCAGGCTCAGACTATCAAGGAGACTATTCGGGGAAAGAATGGAGAACTGCAGGGTACAGCTGTGACTACCGTTCGAGGGAATAAGTCTGTTACTGTATATAAGGACAAATATGGTAAGATTACCGGAAAATCTGAGAGTACTACAAATTCCCAGGGAAAGACCCATACGGTATATCGTGACCAATATGGTCAAAGGACAGGAACCTCCACAACCAGCATTAAAAATTCAGGAACGTCTTCTACTACAACTACGGTCTATCGTGATAAATACGGGCAGTGTACGGGTACAAGTACCACTCGGCAAACTGGCAATTCCTCCACTACAACCTATAAGGATAAGTATGGAAGAATCCAAAAGCGAGGAAACAGTCAGAGGAAGTAGTTTTCATGAATAAGTCATCTAGACAGAGCTTATCACAGTTGTTTTTCAATCCAAGTCATCAGTACCGTAACAGCGTATTGCTGCTCTTCTTCTGTCAGCAGTTTTCCGGCTGGTATATGATGCCATTTGAAGAAGCAACTACGGCAACAGCAGCCTGTGGCATGTTGGGCAATAAATACAGGATGCCCTCTCATTGGTGTTTGCTTACCGTCATTGGGAATTATGGCAAGTTTGGCAGATAGTGAATTCCAATGCGCCATTTTGGCTTACTGACGATGACAGAAATTGATGAAAGTCAAGAAATATAGGCTTTTTTGAAAATATCCCTTCAAAATTTGTGTGCGTACACAAAAAGGCATTACCTTTGCACTTGAAAAGATTGAATAACGATAATTAAAGTAAAGAAAGGGTAACAATTATGATGATTTTTGGAATGACATTAGCTGTATTGGCTATCACATTTGCTGAGATTGTAGAGATCAACAAGAAAATGAATCTTAGCAAGTAAAAAGGCTTGAAGATGAGCATCTTAGGATGCTCAGTATGTGAGCATATATATTAAGGTAAAGATTAGGATAACAGATTTTAAGAGAGAAAGGAACTATATTATGATAGTATTAGGTATGATTTTAGCAATGGTGGTTGCAGCCGTAGCAGAGCTTGGTGCAATAGCCAACAAGAAGAACTTCGCTTAATAGCGATATTCTTCATTTTAGGAGAAATAAGGTTTTCCATATATAAGAGGTAAGGCAGTTGTAGGCAGAAGATGCTTGCAGTTGCCTTTTTCTTTTTATACCATTTGCCATCATCTCATTCTAATAAACTTGAAAAGATAATCTATATGAAAAAATGCCATTCCCCAGTTTTTTGTGGAATATTTCCACACGATTTCCCCATTTTCCACAATCTTTGTTTTTGGCACATATAGTATAACTATCTGATAATCAGCATGTATTGCATTTTTGCCTTCTTTTGGCACGCAGATTGTGAATATCATTAGTGGGTTCGCCAATGAATCCACAAAGATAGAAAGTAATAAAAATAAATATTCACAATTAAAAACGATAAGATTATGAAAAAGTTCGTATTTGCAGCTATCGCAGCTATTGTAATGGTTTCAGTAAGTAACGTATTTGCATCCAATAAGATGATGAGTAACGTTCAGGTTGCTCCAGTTGACACCGTAGCTCCTGCTACTCCTACAGATTCTTCAGCAGTAAGTACTCCTGTCACTCCACAGGCTGGTGCAGAAGATTCTACTGAGCAGCAAAATCAGGAGATTTCTACTCCTACAGAGACAAATCCTACAGAGGCAACAGAAGTTCAGGCTTCTTCAGAGCAGCAGGCTGTGGCTGAATAAATTCCAAGATAATGGTCTTTTTTAAAAGCATACTATAGAGAAAGGGTAGAATAGTTTTCATTGAAAGATTAGGTTTTTAGGATACGTTTTAATTGATTATTGCTAAGTAAATCAGTAACTACAGAATTAGAGTAAATTAGCGAAAAATGAAGTCTGCTGGCAGTAATGCTAGCAGACTTTTTGGGTATAATATTGTATATAAAAACAACAAGATTTCGCACAACATCCTATCGCATTTTGAAGGCGATGAAGAAAGGTAACCATTGAAGACAAGTTAAGAAATAGTCTGCGAAGTTCTATACTTTTTATAAATAAAAGTTTTTGTGTAATAGTTGTTTAATGACTAAAAGCAGACTTTAGGGAGTGCACTGACTACAGTTTTTAAATTTACGTATGGAAACAGTTATGAAAAGTAGTAAAAAGTAAAAAAATAACAGATGTTATAGTTGATTTGTAAGCAAAAATTTGTTTTTATCATCTTTTTTACTTACCTTTGCGCCCAAAGTAGTTCAAGAAGTGAAGAAATACGCAGATAACTGGCGTAAACCGACCTAAATCAGAACTAATAGCTAAAGATATATAATGTAATGCAGACAGTAAAAGAAGAATCGTATCAAGCGATATTTAGAAAGTACTACCCTCGAATGTTTTATTATGCTAAACGTATCGTAGGTGAGGACGCTGCCGATGATGTAGTTCAAGAAGCTTTTCTTGAATTGTGGAATCGTATGGATGCATTGGAGACGGATGTCCCGCAGATAGAATCATACCTCTATAAGACGATTTACTCAAGAGGATTGAATTACTTGAAGCGCTATAAGAAAGTCAATACTGCAGCCATTGAAGATATCAACGAAATGCGTATGTCGTGCTACTTCTCTTCGTTGGGAGATGGAGAACAGGACATGGAAAACATGGAGTTGAGAAGAAAATCAATCAGGCCATAGGGGAACTTCCTGATAAATGCAGGGAAATATTCGTTTTGAGCTATCTCAAGGATATGAAAAATAGTGAGATTGCTCTGATGATGAACGTATCCGTACGTACCGTTGAAGCTCATATTTATAAGGCTTTAAAGTCTCTTAGGGCTCGTTTGGGAACTTTTTTTGTGTTTTTTATACCTTTTTTATAGGTTATTGAGTAAGTGTTTTCTCAACAATTATTGTTATGGTAATTAATTAGATCGTTAATTAATTAAGGATATTAAGCAAGATTGTTATATGATAAATGAGGAATTAAAGGCGAGATTCTTGGCAGGTGAGTGCACGGAAGAGGAGCTCATCGCATTAAGGGATATGTTGAAGAATTCTCCGGAGGAAAAACAAGAACTTTTCAAAGAAGAAAAGTTGAGCGATGAGCTCAAGGCGCAGTTCATGCCAAAGACCCAACTGGTGCTTGCTGAACAGAGAATGCAGGCTAAGATCAGGGAGATGAAGGATGAACAGCAGGCTGAGCATCATGCGCATATAATAGGTATGTGGCGTCGGGCTGCAGCGATTGCTGTGGTCTGCGTATTGGGTGGATTGGCCTGGTTCTATCTCCAGCACAATCCGATTTCTAATATGCAGATGCAGGTGGTGATGGCCAGTGCCGACAATGATACGACGGTTACTTTACCTGATGGAACTAAGGTCTGGCTCAACAAACTTGCTTCCATCAAATATCCGAAAGAGTTTGATGGTTCCGACCGTAAGGTAGAGATAGACGGTGAAGGTTATTTTGAGGTGACCAAAAATCCGCACAAGCCTTTCATTGTAGAGAGCGATGTGATGAGTGTTAAGGTGCTCGGTACCGTTTTCAATTTCCATGTGGATAAGGCTCATCAGCAGGCTTCCGTCAGTTTGCTCGAAGGTAAGGTGAGGGTAGAAGGAAATCATGATGAGGGTATGATCGTCTTGAAACCAGGACAGAAGGCATGTGTGGATGCGCGCTTAGGTAGCATGACGGTTTCTGAAACCGATGTCTATAAGGATGCAATGTGGCATGAGCACAAGACTTCCTTCAATAATGCAAGTGTGAATGAAATTGCCAAGATGCTGGAGAATATCTACGATGTGCAGGTGGTTGTTGATCCTACCATCGATCAGGAGAATACTTACTCCGGTGTCATCAAAGAGAAGGAGACCATCGACTCGGTTCTCGATCTCTTGCAGAACACCCTGCCTATCCACTATCACGTGAAAGGCAGTAAGGTATTTATCACGAAGTAGTGAATCAGTAAGGTTTACACCTTAATTATACTGTTATACGAGAAAAAGAGAGCACTTATTCAAAAAAATAATTTTTTGGGTAAGTGTTTTTTTGTTTTTTGCTGTTATATATTTGAAATTAATAACAACAAAAGGTAGTTATAACAACCTAAATGCTAAAAACAAGGATTATGACACATTGGTATCATTTACAAAAAACTAAAACCGCAGCTGCAGCTTTGGCTCTGATGTTGGTTTCCAGTTCCTGGACATCTGTAAAAGCCCAGATTTCGTTGAATGTTTCTCAGACCACTTTGGGAGCAGTCATCCAGAAAATCCAGAAACAGTCTAAATATCAGTTTACTTACGACGACAACTTGGCAAAGATGCAGGTGAATGCCGTTCAGGTGAAGAACGGTAAGGTAGAGGATGTTTTAAACAAGCTCTTGAAGGATAAGGGTGTATCTTATGTGATTAAGGATGGAATCATCTATCTGAAGAAAAAGGAAATTACTACAACTCCAAGCACCCAGCAACCAAGACAGAAACGTACATATAAGGGTACGCTTCTCGATGAAAACAAGGAACCTCTCATTGGCGCTGCCATCCTCGTAAAAGGCACCAATCATCGTGCTGTAACTGATATGGATGGTAATTTTACCATCGAGACCGATGAACCTGCCCCTGTCTTGCAGTTTACATATCTTGGATATAAGACGATGGATATGGCTGCAAAGGAAGGACATAACGTGAACGCACAGATGTTTCCTGACTCTCAGGCGCTGAAGGAAGTGGTGGTTACTGCCCTCGGTATCAAGCGTGAGAAGAAGATGTTGGGATATTCCGTACAGGATGTCAAAGCGGATGCTCTCAATACGACTGGCGACCCTTCTGTGACTGGTGCCCTCGACGGTAAGGTGGCTGGTCTGCAGATGAATACTTCCAGCACGGGTCTCGGCGGTTCTACCAAGATCACTATCCGTGGAAACTCTTCTCTTACTGATAATAACCAGCCTCTTTGGGTGGTAGATGGTGTTCCTTTTACCGACAACCAGAGTTCTGATGCTTCTGCTTATGGCGGATACGACCGTGGTGGCACTTCTCTGGACATCAACCCAGAGGATATCGAGTCTATCTCGGTACTCAAAGGTGCCAACGCTGCAGCCCTCTATGGTTCACGTGCAGGTAATGGTGTGATCTACGTTACAACTAAGAAGGGTAGTCATAAGCAGGGCTTCGGCATCACATACAACGGTAACTTTACTTGGAGTAAGGTGGCTGAAACAATCCCTATGCAGAAGCAGTACGGACAGGGCTCTCAGGGTGCTACGGTTTATAAGACTGATGAGGATGGCAACAAGACGCTTTCCAGCGAGTTGGCATTCGGTGCTCCGCTTGATGGCAGAATGGAACCTTCTTTTCTCGGTGAGAACATCGCTTACCGATATTATGGCGATAAGTTGAAGGATTACTTCAATACAGGTTTCTCCCAGTTCCATACCGTAGCTCTCGGAAATTCTGATGAGAAAGGTCATTTCCGTCTCTCTTTGGGTTTCAACGACAATAAGGGTCTTTTCGATGGAGAGAAATTGGATAAGCTGATAGTTGACCTTAATGCAGGTAGAACTATCAATAAGTATCTTTCTACAGATAGCAAGATTTCTGTTTCTCGCATGAAAGCCGAGAACCGTCCGATGACTGGTCTCAATGGAGAGGTAGCCCAGTTGCTTCTCATTCCTGGCAACGTGCGTTTGCAGGATCTTCAGACTTATACAACTCAGGACCAATTGCATCGCAACTGGTTCGGACCAGATATGCAGTATGCCAACCCATACTATGTTCGTCATCGCTTCCAGAATAGTGATGAGCGTTGGCGTGCCTTCGGTTACTATGGTGCTAATGTCAACGTAACCGACTGGTTGAAGTTTAATGCTAAATATGCTTTCGATTACTATCGCACACGCATCCAGGCCACAGACTTGAGTTTGGGTAACTCTGCTGTGAGCATTCCGGGCAGACACTGGAGCGAGATCGTTACCGATGATAATATGAGCCGTTCGGAGGAAAACAACTTCGAGCACAATATCTCTTTCCTCTTCTTGGGTGACAATCAGGTGACCAAGGATTTGCGCTTGGGTTACAATCTGGGCGCCAACATCATGTACCAGAAGTACGAGTTGCTGAGTGCTGCTACCAAGAATATGTTGGAGAAGGATAATTGGATTTTCAATACAGGTTATCAGTTGACCAATGCCAGTGAGAATGGTCATGAGCGCTCTATGTACTCAGCCTTCGGTTCTTTGCAGTTGGCTTTCCGTGAGTATCTCTCATTGGATCTTACAGCCCGCAATGACTGGTCATCTACCTTGCCAAAGGACAACCGTTCTTTCTTCTATCCAAGTGCAAGTGTGAGCTATATCTTCAGCGATTTCATGCGCTCTATCAACCATCCGTTGCCAGCGTGGATGACTTTCGCCAAGACTCGTCTGTCTTTCGCTCAGGTAGGTAAGGACCCAAATCCATACAATCTCTACAACACCCGTTCTTATACCTATGAGAATGGCATCCGTGTGCCAATTCCACAGACCGTGAAGAAGAACAACAACCTGAAACCAGAGATCAAGTCTTCCTTTGAGTGGGGTCTTGAGATGAAGTTCCTGGAGAACCGTTTGGGATTTGATTTCACCTATTATTATACCAAGACCAAGAACCAGGCTATGCTTGTAGATGCATCTGCTCCTTGGACACAGCAATGGGTGAATGCAGGTAAGATTACCAACAAGGGTATTGAGCTGATGCTTTACGGCACACCTGTCAAGACCAAGGACCTCAAGTTCGACCTCACCATGAATATTTCCAAGAATATCTCCCGTGTAGATGAACTGGCTAATGGCGTGGATCACATCTACTTTAATGGCGATGGCAACATGCCAGTCAAGGTAGGTGCGAAGGCAGGAGGTAAGTTGGGCGATATCTATGCCAATAACCTCATCAAGCGCGATGCGAATGGTCAGATGGTGATTGGCGAGAACGGTCTTCCGATGCCTGTTACCAGTAGTGATGCAGGCGGAAATCTGGAGCAGTATATCCTCGATCATCCTATCGGAAACATCGAGCCAAAGCTTCTCATGTCTGTTACTCCAAGTCTGAACTATAAGGGTGTAAGTCTCACTGCGATGTTTGATATGCGATTTGGCGGCGATATCGTGAGCGTTTCAGAAGGTATGGCTACTGCTGTAGGAACTTCAGAGCGTTCGGCTTATCGTGGTGAGTACAAGGAGTTGAATGGTGTGAGCGACTACTATATGGTAGTTCCTGGTGTGACAGCCGACGGACAGGTGAATACCAAGGAGGTAAGTGCACAGTCTTACTATTCCAACATCGGTTTGTACAAGTCGCAGAAGGGTTATGCAGAGATGTTTATCCACAGCGCTTCCTATATCAAGTTGAAGGAACTCGCATTGGGTTACAGCCTGCCAAAGAGCGTGCTCAAGAAGACTCCTCTTACCAATGTGAAGTTGTCATTTGTGGCACGTAATCTCTGCTTCCTGCTGAAACATACACCAGGCAATCCTGATGGAGGTTATGATACTTCTATGTTCTCACAGGCCCTTGACTTTGCCGCAGTGCCATATACCCGCACCTTCGGTTTCTCAGTCAATGTAGGCTTCTAAATACTATCAACTACATCATAAACAGTTCAAGACAATGAAAAAGACGATTATATTCAAGACGATGCTTGTGTCCATGGCATTGGTAAGTTTATCTTCCTGCTATGACATGGATGAGATGAGCAAGAATCCATACGAATTGCCTGATAACACCACTGGCGGCGGTGAAGAGCAGCCTGGTGAAGAGGACAATACCAAGTATGCCGATATCAATATCGACTATAAGGTGAGCAAGGAAGACTCCTTGGCGTTGAAGAGTGAGTTGAGCTCTGCCAACTCTGTTTTCCGCAACTTCCTCTATGAGGGATTTTTTAATGACTATCAGATCACTACCAACTTGAGTCATGATATCTATGCAGGCTTCGTTGCCAATAACCAGCCTAAGCATGGTGGTGCATCTCCTGATTATTCATATAAAGATGGATGGAGTGCTGCGCGCTGGAGACATTTCTATACCGACCGCAGCAGTGAGTATCGTACCTTGTTGCGTGCCTATAAGTTCAATGAAAATACCAACAAGTACAAGAACTTATTCTACGTCACACGTATCTACTATGCTTTCTTAGCGCTTGCCAACACCGATACTTATGGCGATATGCCTTTCAAGGAGTATGTACAGGCTAAGATTCCTGAGACCAACAATGTGGCTTATAATACTCAGGCAGAGGTTTACGATGCCATGTTCCGTATGTTGGAGCAGGCTGTTGACAGCATCAAGCCAAACGATGCAACTCAGATAGGTTACGCTACCGATGATATCTGCTATCATGGTGACTGGAACAAGTGGCTCCGCTTTGCCAATTCTTTGCGCCTTCGCATGGCTTTGCGTATTTCCAATGTAGATCCTGCCCGTGCTAAGGAGGAGGCTCAAAATGCTCTTAACAACCAGTATGGTCTGATGCAGAGCAATGAAGACAATATGCAGATTGTTCCTAAGTATGCTCCTGTAAGCCAGGGAGGTACAAATGACGGTGGTAACGAGCATCCTCTGGTGATGTGTAGTGTCTGCTACAATGGTGAGAGCGTAATGTCTAAAGATCTGGAGAACTTCTATCGCAATGCCAGTGAAGGTGGAGCAGAATATAAGATCAAGACAGGTAGAAATAACTATGTCACCAAGAAGATAGACCCACGTTGCTTGGTAAGCTGGTATCGCATCAAGATGACAGAGAGTACTTTGCAGGCTGGTGAAGATAGCCAGAGAGAAGACTTCGTAGGTTGTGAGCGTGGTGCTCAGGCTCCTGTCATTGACATGGGAACCTTGAATTATTCACTCACCCGTACTGCGCCTAAGAGTCTGGGCAAGAACTTGGATCCTAACTACTTCTTCAGTCGTGAGCGTGCTTACCTCCTCTTGGGCTATGCTGAGTCTGAGTTCCTGAAGGCAGAGGCTGTTTTGCGTGGATGGGCTGGCATGGAACTTACAGGTACCGTAGAGGATTACTATAAGTCTGGTATCAAGGCATCTATGGACTACTACGGCATTGCCAATGACAAGGCACAGGCTTACATCGATGGTGAGAAGGCCCTTACGGGTAAGGTGTTCGAGGGTAGCGACAAGGAGAAGCAGCTTGAAGCAATCATCACCCAGAAGTGGATGGCTATCTTCCCTAATGGTAATGAGGGATGGGCTGAGTTCCGTCGCACCGACTATCCTGCTTTGGCAAATCAGTTGACCAACAATAGTGGAGGTGACGTGCCTATGGGTAAGAATATCAAGCGCATTCTCTATCCTTTCAGCGAGAATAACAACACTTACTTCACTTCTCATCCAGAACTCCAGCAGGTGAATACTCAGGGCACAAGACTCTGGTGGGATGTGGCTGATACCAATGACGCTGACGGCCATCGCCTGCAGCCAAACAATTTCAGATAATCATTCAGACTGTTGTCTATGAAAAGAAAATCAGTTTTGTTCATATTTGTATTCTTCACCTTGATGGCGCAAGCCGTCAGGGTGAATGTACAGAATGCGATAGATTTCGTGCAGCCTCTCATGGGTTCCGATTCCGACCATGGACTTTCCACAGGCAATACTTATCCTGCCATCGCCATGCCTTGGGGCATGAATTTCTGGGTTCCACAGACAGGAAAGATGGGCGACGGATGGCAATATACCTATGCAGCCAAGAAGATAAGGGGTTTGAAGCAGACGCATCAACCGAGTCCCTGGATCAATGATTACGGTCAGTTTTCATTGATGCCTATCGTGGGCAAACCGGTATTTGATGAGGAGCAGCGTGCCAGCTGGTTCTCTCATAAGGCAGAGAAGGCTACACCTTATTATTATAGTGTCTATCTCGCCGACTATGATGTGACGGCAGAACTCTGTCCTACGGAACGTGCAGCCCTGATGTCCTTCACCTTTCCTCAGACCGATAGTGCTCATGTGGTAGTTGATGCTTTCGACAAGGGCAGCTTCATCAAGGTTTTCCCGAAGGAGCGAAAGGTGGTGGGCTTTTCTACCCGCAATAGTGGAGGTGTTCCTGAGAATTTCAGAAATTACTTCGTCATCGAGTTCGACCATGATTTTGAGGCTTTCGTCAATGTGAAGGATGGTCAATACCAGGGTATGGTTCAAGGCGGTTATCAGGAGGCTTATCAGCAGGAAGGCAATCATGTGGGCACCATCATCTCCTTCAAGATTCGTCAGAGAGGCGAGAAGGTTGTGGCTCGTGTGGCTTCTTCCTTCATCAGTGAGTCACAGGCCTGGCAAAACCTTCAGGAATTGGGACAGGCAGATATGCAGCAGCTCTGTCAGCAGGGTAGAAACCGCTGGAATGAGGTGCTCGGCAAGATAGAAGTGGAGGATGAGGACATTGACCATCTCCGTACTTTCTATAGCTGTCTCTACCGCTCCGTTCTCTTCCCTCGTGCTTTCTATGAGAAGAATGCAGCCGGTGAGGTGGTTCACTACAGTCCTTACAACGGAACCGTACAGAAGGGCTATATGTTTACCGATACCGGTTTCTGGGATACTTTCCGCTGCCTTTTCCCACTGCTCAATCTGATGTATCCTTCTGTGAATGAGAAGATTCAGGCGGGTCTTGCCAATACCTATCTCGAGAGCGGATTCCTGCCAGAGTGGGCGAGTCCGGGGCATCGTGGATGTATGGTGGGTAATAATTCAGCTTCAGTAGTAGCCGATGCTTATCTTTCCGGTTTGCGTGGTTATGATGCAGAGACCCTTTGGCAGGCTGTGGTTCATGGAGCCAATGCCGTTCATCCTGAAGTGAATTCTACAGGGCGTCATGGTTTTGAATACTACAATAAGTTGGGCTATGTGCCTTATGATGTGAAGATCAATGAGAGTGTGGCCCGTACCTTGGAATATGCTTATGATGACTGGTGCATCTACCAGTTTGGCAAGGCGCTCGGCAAGTCGAAGAAGGAACTGAAACCTTTTGCCAAACGAGCGATGAACTATGAGAAGGTGTTCGACAGGGAGAGTGGTCTGATGCGCGGAAGATTGCTGAATGGAAAATTCCAGTCTCCTTTCAATCCGCTCAAGTGGGGCGATGCCTTTACCGAGGGAAATGCCTGGCATTATACCTGGTCGGTATTCCACGATCCTGAAGGGCTCATCCGTCTGATGGGTGGAAAGGAGAAGTTCAACCAGATGCTTGACTCGGTATTCCTTCTCCCTCCTGTTTTCGATAATAGCTATTACGGATTTACCATCCATGAAATCAGAGAGATGCAGGTGATGAACATGGGCAATTATGCACACGGCAACCAGCCTATCCAGCACGCCATCTATCTCTATGATTATAGCGGACAACCTTGGAAGTGCCAGTATTGGGTGCGACAGGTGATGGACTGCCTCTACACACCGACACCAGATGGTTATTGCGGCGATGAGGACAACGGTCAGACTTCAGCTTGGTATGTTTTCTCTGCGATGGGCTTCTATCCGGTTTGCCCGGGTTCAGGACAGTATGCATTGGGTACTCCTTACTTCAAGTCTATGAAACTCCATCTGGAGAACGGACAGCAGGTAAGCATACAGTCGGAAGGTGACGGATGCTATGTTGATGACATGCAGATGAACGGAAAGAAGTATGATCTTAATTATCTTGACCTGAATTCCCTGAGACAGGGTGCGCAGATCTCTTTCCGCCTTTCTGAAAAACCGAATTTGCAGAGAGGTATTCTGGAGTCAAATGCGCCATATTCTTTCTCAAAATTCATGAAATAGTATCATTAAAATATATCTTAAATTCAGAAAATGAGAAGAAGATTATTTCCTATATTATTATTGTTGGCTTGTGTGATAGGTGGAGACTATCCACAAGCCGCTTTTGCTCATGATAAAGCTCAGGCAACCTCCAGTCTGACCCAATTTGTCAATCCAAGAATCGGAACGGGCGGTCATGGTCATGTATTCCTCGGTGCCAACGTACCTTTCGGTTATATTCAGCTGGGACCTACAGAGCATACCCGTGGTTGGGACTGGTGTTCCGGTTATCATCAGTCAGACTCCATTCTCATCGGCTTTGGTCATCAGCACCTCAGCGGAACGGGTATCGGAGAATTAGGCGATGTTGCTTTCCTCCCGGTGACAGATGCTCATCAGAAGGAAGTGCTCTTCCATCATGCCAATGAGGATGTTCGCCCGGGCTATTATGCGGTGAAATTGCAGCAGCCGAATGTATGGGTGGAACTTACCGCCACCAAGCGTGCTGGTTTCCATCGCTATACCTTTGGGGCAGACGTGAAGAAGGCACAGTTGGTACTCGACCTTTTTCAGGGTATCGGATGGGATAAACCTACCGATTATGCGCTGGATGAGGTGAAGGAAACTGCAGTGGCTGGTCATCGCTTCTCTACAGGATGGGCGAAGGACCAGAAGAATTTCTTTGTGGCTGAGTTCTCTCAACCGGTTCAAGTACAACCGCTCGATAGTGGACGCTGGCTGGTTCAGGTGGCAGATGCCACCCGCCCTCTGATGATCAAGGTTGGACTCTCTGCTGTCAGCATTGCCAATGCCCGACAGAATCTGCAAACAGAGATTCCTGACTGGAATTTCCATCAGGTAGTGGTGCAGGCTGACGAGGCATGGAATCGGGAATTGAGCAAGGTGAAGGTGGAGACTTCTGATTCCACCGCCCGTCGTATCTTCTACACAGCCATGTATCATTCGATGACAGCTCCATCCGTATTCTCTGATGTCAACGGAGAATATCGCGGTGCCGACGGTAAGATGCATCAGGGTGATTTTACCAATTATACCACCCTTTCACTCTGGGATACTTATCGTGCAGCCCATCCGCTGATGACGCTCATCCACAAGGAAATGCTCCCAGACGTGGCAAGTACCTTTATCAACATCTATCGTCAACAGGGCAAACTACCTGTATGGCATCTGATGGGCAATGAGACCGACTGTATGGTGGGAAATCCGGGTATTCCGGTGCTTGCCGACCTGGTGCTCAAAGGCTATGTCAAGGATAAGGAGGGAGCCTATGAGGCCATGAAACAGTCGGCATTGCGTGAAGACAGAGGCCTCGGTCTTCTCAAGAAATATGGTTACCTGCCTTATGACAAGGATCCGGAAATGGAGACTGTGGCTAAGGGACTGGAATATGCGCTGGCTGATGACTGCGTGGCGAAAGTGGCCCGACTCTTAGGCAAGAAGGCGGATGCGAAGTATTTCGCAGAACGTGCCCAGAGTTATCGTAAATATTTCGACCCGAAGACCGGTTTTATGCGTGGCATCGGTACCGACGGCAAGTTCCGCGAACCGTTTAATCCATTCTCAGCCGTTCATCGTCAGGATGATTATACCGAGGGAAATGCCTGGCAATACACCTGGCTCGTTCCACATGATGTACACGGACTTGTAAAGCTTTTCGGTAATGAACAGAAATTTGTGACCAAGCTCGACTCCCTTTTCATCGTAACGGGCAATATGGGCGATAATGCCTCTCCTGATATTTCTGGTCTCATCGGACAGTATGCCCACGGTAATGAACCGAGTCATCAGGTACTCTATATGTATAATTATGTAGGTCAGCCTTGGAAGGCAGCCCGTCTTATCCGCCAGACCATGCACGAGATGTATAAGGATGATTTCGACGGTTTGAGTGGAAACGAGGATGTGGGTCAGATGTCAGCCTGGTATATTCTCTCTGCGATGGGACTCTATCAGGTAGAACCTGCAGGCGGCAAGTATATCATCGGCAGTCCGATCATGGACAAGGCGACCATCAGCTTAGGCGACGGCAAGAACTTCTCCATTATCTGCAAGAACAACAGTCCGGAAAATATCTACGTGCAGTCTGCCAAACTCAACGGTAAAACCTATACCAAGTCGTATATCATGTACCAGGATATGATGAAGGGAGGAACCCTCGAACTCCAGATGGGCAATCAGCCATCCAAGTGGGGAACTCGTGGTGCAGATAGACCTTAAAAGAAATCACAATTAAAATCGAAACATAAATAAACCCAGACAATGAGAAAAACAATATTTGCAATAGCCCTGATGTCGGCAATGTCGGCGATGGCACAAGAGCATGCTGAGGTAGATGTTCATGCCCGCTACACTAAGGTGGTAACACCTGTCAATGGCAAGTATGAGTCCAAGCGTCCGCCTGTAGCAGAGCGTCTCTTTACTTCAGAGGCAGTGGAGAAGAAAATCAAGGAAGTACAGAAACTCCTCAAGAATAATCCGAAACTCGCCTGGATGTTCGCCAACTGTTATCCGAACACGCTGGAAAGTACGGTGCATTATCGCCAGTTGGCTAATGGCGATGACGATACCTTCGTCTATACAGGTGATATTCCAGCCATGTGGCTCCGCGATTCAGGTGCTCAGGTTTGGCCATACGTAGCCCTTGCCAACAAGGATGAGAAATTGAAGAAGATGCTGCGTGGTGTTATCCTGCGCCAGTTGAAGTGCATCAATATCGACCGTTATGCCAATGCCTATAACGACGGACCTACCGGAGCAGGTTGGCAGAAGGATGATACCGAGATGAAGGCAGAGGTTTTCGAGCGCAAGTATGAGATAGACTCTTTCTGTTATCCTATCCGCCTCGCTTACGAGTACTGGAAGGTAACAGGCGATGACTCCATCTTCGGAGAAGACTGGATGCAGGCTATCGTAAATATCCTCAAGACCTTCCATGAGCAGCAACGCAAGGAAACAGCCAAGGCTTACCATTTTACCCGCATGACCGATCGTGCCTTCGATACCGTGGGCTGGGATGGTTTCGGAGCTCCTGTCAAGCCAGTTGGTCTCATTGCTTCCCTGTTCCGTCCTTCAGACGATGCCACGATTCTTCCGTTCCTGATTCCTTCCAATTTCATGGCGGTTTCTGCGATGAATAAGGCGGCTGAAATCCTGAAGCATGTGGCAGAGAAATCAGAGACTGAGCAGAAGAATAAGGCACTCGGGATTGCACAGGATTGTTCTGCCTTGGCAGCCGAAGTCAATGATGCCCTGCAGAAATATGCAGTCTATGATCATCCTAAATATGGCAAGATTTATGCGTATGAGGTAGATGGTTTCGGCAACCGTCTTCTGATGGATGATGCCAATGTTCCATCGCTTTTAGGTATGGGCTATTTGGGTGATGTTGAGATGAATGATCCGATCTATCAGAACACTCGCCGTTTCGTATGGAGCGAGGACAATCCTTGTTTCTTCCGTGGCAAGGCAGGCGAGGGTATCGGCGGTCCGCACATCGGTTATGATATGCCTTGGCCGATGTCTATCATGATGAAGTGCTTCACAGCCCAGAGTGATGATGAGATTCGCTGGTGCATGAAGACCCTCCTGAATACCGATGCAGGGATGGGATTCATCCATGAATCTTTCCATAAGGATGATGCTTCGAAATACACCCGTGCCTGGTTTGCATGGCAGAACACCCTCTTCGGAGAGTTGGTCATCAAGCTCATCAATGATGGCAAGGCAGATTTGCTCAACAGTCTCTAATCGATTTCCAAAAAAGTCACTAATTGATTTTTCTAAAAAGAAACGACAATGAAAGAAATTAAAATCATAGGTTCTGCTCTTCCCAACATTCCTTGGGAAGACAGACCAGAAGGAAGCAGCGTGCCGCTCTGGCGCTATTCTCAGAACCCTATTATCAAGCGTAATCAGCTACCCGACTCCAATAGTATCTTCAATAGTGCAGTAGTTAAGTTTAAGGATGGTTTTGCAGGTGTATTCCGCTGCGATGACAAGAATCGCCGTATGACTCTTCATGCCGGTTTCAGCAAGGATGCCGTACATTGGGACATTGATGAGGACACCATCCATTTCGAGTGTGATGATCCTGAGGTAGGAGAGTGGGTCTATGGTTACGACCCTCGTGTTTGCCAGATTGGGGATAAGTATTATGTCACCTGGTGTAATGGCTATCATGGTCCTACGATTGGTGTGGCATGGACAGAGGATTTCAAGACCTTCCATCAGGTAGAGAATGCTTTCCTGCCATACAATCGCAATGGCGTGATGTTTCCTCGCAAGATCAATGGCAAGTTTGCCATGCTGAGTCGTCCGAGTGATACTGGTCATACTGCCTTCGGTGACATCTTCTATAGCGAGTCACCTGATTTGGAGTATTGGGGGCATCATCGTCATGTGATGGCTCCTGCAGCTTTCGAGGAGAGTGCTTGGCAATGTATGAAGATAGGTGCTGGCCCGGTGCCTATCGAGACTTCTGAAGGATGGTTGTTGCTCTATCATGGTGTGCTCCATTCCTGCAATGGATATGTTTATGCTTTTGGTGCAGCCTTGCTCGATTTGGATGAACCGTGGAAAGTATTGGGCCGTTCAGGTCAGTATTTGATTACTCCTCAGGAGCTCTACGAGTGTGTAGGAGATGTACCTAATGTCTGCTTCCCATGCGCATCTCTCTGTGATGCAGAGACGGGTCGCATTGCAGTATATTATGGTTGTGCAGATACCGTTACCGGATTAGCCTTCGGTTATGTACCGGAAATCATCGACTTCATCCGCCGTACCAATATTATCAAGTAGAATCTTCAGAAAACATATTGATCTTTTTATGAAAAACGGTGTATTTCATAAAAAGCAGATTTATCAATAAGGCTATAAATTGATGTTAGGTTAAGATGTATTATTTATCTAAAAAAAAGTTGTTTTTAGGTTTAGTTTAGGTTTATTAAAACCGCTATAGTTTTGCGTGAGCATAGCTATAGCGGTATTTTTTTGAATAAAAAATAAAAAAAATGCATTTTGGCTAAGTAGTTTGGTTTTTATTCTTGTTATAAGTGCAGAAAATAGCTAAAAACGAGGAAAAAATCTCAAAAACGGCGAGATACTCAAAAGCAGAAAATAAATTATTAACTATACAATATTAACTTAAACCTTTAAAGTATGAGACTAAATCGACTTTTTAGCGTTGCAATGCTCTCCATTATATTTGGAGGTACAGCAAGTGCTCAACAGCCTTATGGTGGTTGCTGGCATCCGGAACACGTCAAGAACTGGTCCCCAGAAACTGACAAGAATGCCAAGTTCAACCGTTCTAAGGTGCCATTGGCAAAACGTTTCAAGGAGCCTACCTTGATGAAAGCCAATAAAAACCAGTTCTATGAGGGACAGGTATGTAATGCAACCATTCTTTTCCCTACATGTAGTTCTTGCCCATCTCAGGGCGCTAACAACTTCTTGGGATACCAGCCAACTTACTGGCAGTATATGGATAAACTCGTTTATTGGGCAGGTTCTGCCAGCGAGGGTATTATTATTCCTCCACCAGCACCATCTACAGATGCTGCTCACCAGAGTGGAGTGAAATCTCTCGGTCAGATATTCTTCCCTCCTTATGCTTTCGGAGGAAACCAGGCTTGGGTTCGTGAAATGCTTACCAAGGAGAATGGTTCTTACATCTTTGCCAAGAAATTGTATGAAATCGCTAAGTATATGGGCTTCGATGGTTGGTTTATCAACCAGGAGTCTGGTGGCTCTACTCTCTCAGAATGGGCTGGTTTCATCAAAGAGTTTAATGCACTCGCTGATGCAGACGGCAATAGCCACATGGAAATCCAGTGGTACAATGCATCTGGTTCACCAAGTCCAACCATTCTGAAGTCACATAAGAATACTTCTCAGTTCTTGGAGTATGGAGCTAATGGCGATTATCGTGGTCAGGCAAGCCAGCTGGGCTGTACAGAGGAAGAGACTTTCTCTAAGATCTATGCAGGTATCCAGGTGGTAAGTAGTGGTCATACCGGATTCGGTTATTACCTCAACAGATCTATGCCAACGACCGGCCACGTAGGTTCTATTGACTTGTTCTGCCCAGAGGAGCGTATCTGGAAGGATAATGTAAAGAACCTTCTTGGTAGTGATGATACAGGTCCAAGCGCATATGCTGCTATTCAGAAAACCTTTAAAAATGAAGAGCAGATGTGGGTAAATCAGGAAGGTGACCCAACAGTCACATCTACCACATCTTGGCCAGGAATTTCCAACCGCGTATTGGAGCGTTCTACTATCACTAATATGCCTTTCGTCAGCTCATTCTGCGTAGGTGTGGGTAAGCACCGCTTCGTAGAGGGTATCAAGAATGGTACACAAGACTGGTATCATAGTGGTGTACAGAGCATCATGCCAACATGGCGCTGGTGGATAGAGAACAAAGGCAACCTGACAGCTTCTATCAACTGGGAAGATGCTTACAACTTCGGTTCAAGCATCGAGGTGAGCGGAAGCTTGACAACAGGTGATCACCTCATGCGTCTCTATAAGACGATGATTCCTGTAACATCAGGTGGCACTCTCCGTATTGTTTACAAGACCACTACTCCTGGTAGTGTAGAGATGAAGTTGGCTACAGAGAGTTCTGTCAACCCAGATGTAACTCTGACCGATGCTACAGTAACAGAGAAGAACGGCTGGACCATCGCTGACTACGACTTGACATCACTCAATGGCAAGACTATCTATATGATTGCTCTCAACATGAAGGGTGAATCAGAGGTTCCTTATTATGACTTGAAACTCGGTGAGCTCGCAGTATTGCCAGCAGGTTATGCTCCTGCATCTGTCGCAGTAGAGAATCTTGCATCAACCACAACTCTCGGTGCAGAAAAGAACGATGTGCGTCTGACATGGGATTATACCTATAACGATGATTTCGATCACTTCGATATCTATAAGAAGCATGAAGATGGCGAGCGCATCTTGGTAGGTCAGACTCGTGGCGAGGCTTTCTATGTTCCTACATTCGTTCGTAATGGTGTAGACAATTTCCTCGAGATGGAAGTAGTTCCTGTAATGAAGGATATGAAGCAGCAGCCTGCTAAGAGCATCAAGCTCAACTATCCTAAGGGTACTGCCCCTGTAGTTACCTTCTCTTTGGGTAAGAGCTATCTCGAAGTAGGTGAATCTACATCTATCACAGCCAAGGGTACAGGTAAACCTACTGCTTGGGAGTGGATTTTGCCAGAGGGCTTGGAGTTTAAGGCTGGTACTCCTACCAACGAAGAGACAATCTTCGTAGTGGCCAAGAAGCCAGGTAAGATGAAAGTTACAGTAAATGTTACTAACGTTGTTGGTACTTCTACTACTACTAAGCAAGTTATCGACGTCATTGCTAAGGAAGATGCTGCAACTGTTTACAACGTAGTACAGAACAAGAAAGTGGTTGCTTTCTCTAACTCTACCAACTCTACTGAGACACCTTGGAAGATTATCGATGGTGAAGTTTATCCATATGAGACAAGCGGTAAGTGGTGTACATTGCAGAGCGACCGTTGGGCAATCTTCGACTGCCAGAGCGCATATCGTATCTATGGTTTCTGCATCTATGATGGTAACTCAGGTCCTGAGTATGGTGTAGATCAGATTAACAACTATAAGATTCAGCTGTCTAACGACGGTGAGAACTGGACAACAGTGGTTGATGCAGAAAACCGTGTAAACGAGAGCGTCAAGACCGACTACATTCCTCCTTTCAAGGCACGTTACGTGAAGTTGATTCCTGAGGCTAACGGTACTCTCCGTATTTGGGAGTTCCAGGTATTCGGTTCTGAGGACAACAATATGTCTCTTTCGGTTCCTTCTTCTGAGATGAAGATGAACGCTGGTGAGACACAGAACATCGTAGTAAGTTACGACTTGAATGGTGATCCAAGAGATCCTAATTTCTCTTGCCGCGTGAAGTCAAGCGCAGGTTTGAAAGTGGGTGCTATCACAGAGGATCAGGCTAATTGCACATTCACTATCCCTGTAACAGCAGGTATGAAGATGGGTGTTGAGAAAGTTACTATCACCGTTGATAATGGTGGTTCATATAAAGAGCGTGTTGTTAATATTAGCATCGACTCTAATACACAGCCTAACATCTTGACAGGTGCTACTGCTGAGGTTCGTCACTATACGGGTGACTACGGATTCGGTGTTGCATTCGACAAGTTCGACATCACAGGCTTGACCGATGGCAACAAGGTGGACGATGCACTTATATCTATCGAGAATCCTTCAACCCATAGAGATGATACATGGGCTATCTTTACTGCTCCAGAAGGCAAGTCTTGGAATCTCTCTAAGGTTGCTATTCACCTCCCTAACAACAACAAGGGTACAAATGATAACGATGAAGAAGGTTTCGTAAACAAGGAGATCAGCATCGCTGTAGGTAACGATCTTGCTAACTTGAAGCGCGTGAAGACATTCTCTGATCTCGGTGAGGTTTCTGAGTTGGAGTACATCTTGCCAGACTTCGAGGAGACTAAGTATATCGCAGTGATCTGTAACTTGAACGCATTCTACTATCCATCAATGGCAGAGGTTGAAGCTTATGAGCAGTTTGCAGCAGCTATGCCAGCAGTAGCTCCAGTAGCAGTGACAGGTTGGAATGTGGATGTTATCGCAGAGGGTAAGCCTTCTAAGAGTTTCAGTGATGATATTCTTGACAACCAGGGTTGGGTATTCTATACTGATGGTGTTCAGAAGGAAGGTGCACTTTGTGGCAGCGATGGTATCGTGACAACAGCGAAGGGAACTCAGTTCCAGATGGCAGACTTCAGTCAGAAGAATGCTCTCACTCTCAGATCTTACTACTCAACTGGTAATCTGAACTTCGTGACTCCAGAGAAGTGTGAGGAACTTTACTTCCTCGTTGTTTCAACCAATGGTTCTGGTAGTCTTGTGGCTTGTCCATATTACACAGACGGAACTCATGGTTATAATGATCGTTTCACTCCTCAGGATTGGTTTGCTGAAACTCCATCGGGTAGCGAAGCTGTATATGGTTTGGGTCGTATTATCACAAAACAGAGCCTTCCATATTACAAAGACGATATCGATACTGGCAAGATTCGTCTCTATGAGTACAGTGTAAAGGTTGATAAGTCTAAGGAAGTGCAGTATGTTGAGTTCACGAAGGGCTATGGTGGTGCAGGTATTATCACTGTCTTGGGTATTTCAAGAAAGGGTACTGGCGGTGTAGCTACTGGCATCGAGAATATCGAGAACCGTCCTGCAGTAAATGCAGCAGAAGGCATCTACACAATCAATGGAGTGAAGATCAACAGCTTGCAGAAGGGCATTAACATCATCAAGATGGCTGATGGAACAACAAGAAAGGTTGTTATCAAGTAAATGAGTATTGCTAAGTAATCAATACAGAAGCAATCAACACAAACAATAAAGGGGGTAGGATTCACGTCCTACCCCTATTTAATATGAAGTATCATGAAGGCTTTATTTCATGATGATCTTGCTGCATACCGACAGTATTTTATAAACATCGCTGGCAGCCTTATTTTATTTATGACAATTTTAATCTCAGCGAATTGAGCACTACGCTGACGCTGGAGAAGGCCATCAGGGCACTTGCCCACATCGGGGTTATCTGGAAATCAA
>ENA-ORMS01000886-ORMS01000886.1-human-gut-metagenome-genome-assembly--contig:-NODE-886-length-27461-cov-3.357221_pt1 | contig 27461 bp, 23 predicted proteins | sample MGYA00242104_ERZ508997 | MGnify/ENA primary metagenome ERZ508997 (study PRJEB26280, sample SAMEA2338704) | human gut metagenome | biome: human gut; feature: human-associated habitat; material: faeces... | reverse complement strand
AATAAAAAATATACTTTTAAACAATTCCGTGTTTTGGAGCAGGCTCGGTTGGCCCTACAACCCCCCGGTTCTCGACGAAAACGGAAATGCGAGAATGATGCTTTCCGACGACTCCCCCGAAAAGAAATTTCACGGGGATTTCGACAACGCCGGAATAAAAATCCATTCTACAATCCTGTTTTCTGGCTGGATTGCGTCCGGGAAATACGACTACCGAGCAACCGACAAGGCGCTCGACGACCTCTTTGCGTCTGTCGGGAAAGACTCCATGTACATACCGCGGATAAAGCTCGATCCCCCGCCCTCGTGGTGCGCCGAAAATCCGGAGGATACGACGGTCTATTATCCAGGCGGGCTTTCAAAGGAGGAAATCTCGGAACTCGCATGCACTCCCGCCCACGACTGGTTCGGGATGGAGCTTCAGAATGGCTATACGACAGACAAAAAAGTGCGCGGGAAACCCGACCCCCGCCCCAATGTGCGCGGGCTTATCGGAATGCAAAGCTTCTCGTCCGAAAAATGGCTGCACGACGCGGGCGAAGCCCTTAGAAGGCTAATCCGCCACATAGAAAACGGGAAATACGGCAAAAATGTAATAGCCTACCACATCGCATACGGGCAGTGTGGAGAGACCTCTTTCTGGCGCGGCTGGGAGAAAAACGACTACCGTTTCGGCGACTACGGCATAAACAACCTCCGCGCGTTTTACGACTGGGGAATTAAGAAATACGGCTCGCGCGAAGCGCTCGCTAAAGCGTGGGGACAGCCCGACATATCGCGCGACAACGTAAAGCTCCCCACCCCTATGAAGCGCGAGCTCCATTGGAACAGCCACGCCGACTTCTTCCGCGCCGCCCCGGACAACGTACCGTCAATCGATTACGAAAAGTTCTGCGGAGAAATGAACGCGCGCGCCATTGAATATTTTTCAAAAATTGTAAAGGAGGAAAGCGGCAAAGCCGCCGGCGCGTTCTACGGGTACTACCTGTTTGTTCCGCGCGCAGCCTACAACGGACACCTTGAATTCGACAAGCTTCTCGACAGCCCGCATGTCGATTTCCTCGCCTCGCCGAAGGGGTACAGAAACGTAAAGCCGGGAGGCCCAGGCATGGAGCAAACACCCTCAATGTCGATAAACCGCAAAAAAATATTCATAGACGAGCTCGACGTGCGCACGCACCTTTCATGCTGGCCGGATGCGAAAGATATGGGCGGCACGCGGACGATGCTCTGGCGCGAATTTTCAAAATGTATGCAGTCCGCCTCCGGGTTCTGGTGGATGGACTTGCACGGCGGCTGGTTCGATTCAAAAGAAGTGATGGACGAAATCAAAAAAATAGAGGCCGCCGCAAAAGATATGCGCGCCGAAAAGAGAGTGCCAACCGCGCAAGTTTTGATAGTGACCGACACCGAAAGCTTCCATTGCGCGAAGCCAAGCCTAAGGCTGCACCGAGACTTGGTTGTCGATACAATCGCAAGAATCCGCATGGCGGGCGCCCACGCCGACCATTACAGGCTCTCGGATTTAAAAAGTATCGACTTGTCGGGATATAAGGCAGTGCTGTTTATAAATTGCTTTCGGGTGACCGACTCAGACTGGGCAGAGATTTCCAGCAAAATGAGTCCGAATACATCTCTCGTATGGCACTACGCGCCCGCCGTCTGGTCAGATTCGTACGACCCCGCGAGGTCGGAATCCATAACCGGATTCAAGCTCGCCGAGCGCCCGATAAGCGATACTGAAACGGCAGTATTCTCCGACCCGTCAAAGGGAACAATAAAGGCCGACTTCTCAAAAAAATTCGACAACAAATATATCGAAAACCCCTATCCGCTTTTCGGAGCCGTAGGCGGCGGAGATGGTTTTGAGCCCATCGCAAAATACGCCGATTCCACAGCAGCGTTGGCAAAAACCAGGCACGGAAAATTTACAAGCTACTTTGTCTCGCTTCCGCTTCTGGATTCGCAATCTTACAGGCGCATTTTCGACGCAGCGGGAGTCGAAAGCCCCGCGCCCGCAAACTGCGCGGTTTACGCGGACAGCCGCTTCTGCGCAATATTTCCAAGCGAGCCCGCAAGGTTCAAACTTCCTTTGAAGGGCGAATATGTCGATGCAGTGTCGGGCAAGACTGTACGCGGCGGCGAGGAAATCTACATTCCCGGGAAAGGAGCTCTCTTATTGCGGCAAAAAAAATAGCCTATCTGCAAGACGCGCATTTTGTGTTGGACAGCACGGGAGGCTTTTGTTCATTATGTGAACAATGAAAGAAAGAACTCTTATTATATTAAAGCCCGACTGTATGGAAAAACGCCTCATGCCCGAAGTGCTCGGCAGATTCTTCGCCGCAGGCATGGATATTGTGGCATGCAAAATGGCAAAGCTAAAAGAGCAGACGCTTGAGTCCCACTATGCGCATATAGTCGGCAAACCCTACTATCCGCCGCTCGTGGAATTTATGCAAAGGCGCCCCGTGGTGATAGCGGTTCTTGAAGGGGAAAACGCTGTAAAGAAAGTCCGCGAATTGCTCGGCCCGACAAACTCGCAGGAAGCCCCAAAGGGAACCATACGCGGCGACTTCGGTGAAAATACGCGCGAAAACATAGCCCATGCCTCGGACTCCATTGAGAGCGCGGCGGCGGAAATCGCGAGATTTTTCTCGGAAGACGAAGTATTCTAAATTTCGGGGCGACTAAAATCCGCCAAGCTATGCAGAATAAAAATCCATTTGAAAAATTGCCGAACCTCGACCCCGAAAAGGTCGAGGCTTTGCTTGCTTTTTCAGAGCTTCTGAGAGAGGCAAACCAAAAAGTAAACCTGCTTTCGCGAAAGGATATGGACGATGTCGAGTATAGGCACGTCGCCTTTTGCGCGGCAATCTCGGAATTTTTCAAGCCGGCAGACGGCGCGAAAATCGCAGACGTCGGCAGCGGAGGCGGGCTTCCGGGCATAGTAATGGCGATACTCTATCCGCAGGCAAAAATTTTCATGTTTGACGGCGTCGGCAAGAAAATCGCAATGGTAAACGATATGGCGCAAAAATTGTCGCTTAAAAACGCCATAGGTTTGCACGCAAGAATTGAAGAGCAAAAGGACAGCTTTGACTACTGCACCGGAAGATCGGTTTGCGCGCTGCCGATGTTTTTTAAATTCGTAAGGAATAAAATCCGCCGCGGGAAAAACGGCTCGCTCGAAAACGGAGTGATTTATTTTAAGGGCGGAGAATTGGAAGAGGAACTTTTAAAAAAGAAAATACTGCCGGATGCGCGCATGGACCTCGAAGCGTTTTTCGGCGACCCGCGCTTTGAAGGCAAAAGCATAGTGCACTTCAAGGAGCGCGACATTCAAAAGCTTTAACCGGCGGCCGACAAAATCAATTTCCGCTCAAAATCAATTTCGCATATGCCGAGTAATGGCATATAGAAAACGTTTTTGGCGCGCAGATAAAAAAGCAATCACGATTGGCGTTAGTCGCCTATTTTTGGCTTGGAAAATTTTACAGGTTTGAAGGGATCTGCATCGGCTGATATTGTGACAGAATCCATTACAGTCGCCCAAAATTCCTGTTTGTAGGCAATAACCACCCTGTTTTTCCCGTTTTTGCCTTCAAATTCCGCTTTAATTCCATTTTTCGGGGCGGCGAATTTTTCGCCGTTTATCCACACGCAGTAAATATCTCTAAAAGCCGCAAACAATGTAAGTTTCTGGGCCTTGGAGGAAAATTCGAGGGCGACAAGCCTGACATGCGTATTTGCGTACTGTTTTTTGGAGGCGGCTTTGCGCCAGTTTGCATCTTCGGAATTCGGCTTTATCTGAAAAGATCTCATGCCGTCGTCGCTCGCGCACGGCGTCCATTTCAAATCCGGAGTCTGCCCCAAGTTTTTCAGCGGAGAGGACGGGTTGGAAATGCCCGCCATCACGTCGTCAGAGAGCATATTTTTTTCGACCGGGCCGAGGAATACCGCAGTGTTTCGCGCAGACGGGATGTCGGCATTGCCTCCGGGCACGGTTGACGTAAAATATATTCTTCCAGCGTCGGAACCGCTTGAAAAGTCAAATTGCGCCGCAAAATAAAAATTGCCCAATTCGCTCTCTGCATATCCGGAAGATTTGGGAAGTTTAAAGTTTATGTTTTTGGTCTCGCCGCGGTTTATTTTTGGGAACTTAAAACGCGCAACGCCGTCTTTAAAATAAGGCGGAAGCCTAAATGTTGCCTCGCAATTTTCGAGTACGGATTTTGAGCCGTTTTTTACCGAGAGCTGAACCGTACTTGCGCGGGTATCTATAAAAAGCCTTCCTCCGATTCCGGCAAATTTCTTTGAAGCGCCGGAAAAGTCTCTTGAATTTTCGGCATTGTCAACCAAGTCGATTTTTTTCGGAGAGGCTGTCGCGGGATCCTCCGGAAGCTCGTAAACGCCTCCGCTTACAGGGGACACTTCCTCGCCGTCGAGCAACACGCGCTCCGGTGAGCCCGATATCTCAATCTGGAGGGGAACGTCGCTCCCCAAATGCCTCGAATCTTCGCAAGAAATCTTAAAGTATGCGCGGTTCCCCCTCACTACCGCGGGGGATATTTTAACGTTTTCAAATTTTCTCGTGTACGCCGCGTATTCGTTCTGGGTGCAGTACCAAAAATCGGTGCGCTTGTGCTTTTTCAGTATTCTCTCCAACTCTTTAAATCCGGCGTCGGACTGCCACGAATGCACTCCGAGCGTCATGTGCGCAACGGAATCTTTCTCCTGGGCGGCGAGCGCTTTTGACACGCCTTTTACAAAGAGATCCTCTTTGGGGTTTCTGTCGTTAATATTAAATAAATGCGACGATAGCAATGACCCCTTCGGCAGCGAATATTTTTCATCGTTGTCGCTCCAAAGCGCCGCCTGAACTTGGTATCCCGAACGCACAATGCAATAGCCTATAAGGTGGGGGGCGTCCTCGTAAAACGGGTGGGTCGCAACATATCCAGGAAGGGCGAACGCCACAACCGGAACATCGAGCGCGCTTTCAAGCTTTATGCGCTGGGCGAGTATCTCGTAAAAAGCCTCGTTCGGCAAAAGCATCGGAAGGAGCCTGTGGGTTATCGTGTGCGAGGCTATCGCAAAACCGTCGGAAATAAATTTGCGCGAGCAGTCGGCATGGTATTTCTCGTCGGCTTTGGTGAGCATGAACGTCGCCTTCATTCCGCTATTTTTAAATACTTTTGCGGTTTTGAGATGGGCGCGGGTGGAGTCGTCCCAGCGGGACGAAAATGCCGACACCGCATTCCCCGGCAGGCGCAGCGGCTTTACCGCCGCCTCCTTTGCGGATTTTCCGTCGGGATATCGGACTTCAAGTCGCCTTTCCGATCCAAAGACGCAAGTGGATACGGCGCAAGCAAGCGCCAAAAATTTTAAAATTCTAACAGCCTTGCAAAACATAAGCGAAACGACTATATATACAACTGCCAAAAGTCAACGAAACATAATTGCGCAATCCGCATGTAGCATTCACTGTCCCCGTCCTGCTGGAAGTCTAAAATTTGCCAAAAATATGAGCGCCGCGAAAACCGCCCCGAGAGTGTCGCAAAGCATATCTTTTTGGGCATCCCACACATCGCCCTGCGAGCCGAGAAAAGCCGCCCCGACCTCGCCCCCGTCGGCCTCGGCATATCCCCATTCTATCAGCTCCCATGCGTTGGCGAGCGCCATTATAAAAAGAATTCCCGCAAAAGCCGCAAACCTCCGCCCGCATACAAAGCCCTTGCGCATAAAAAACTCCGCTGCCCCATAGGAATTCATTCCAACTACAAAATGCGCGACCCTGTCGTAGTGGTTTCGCTCAAACCCGAACAAGTCGCTCACAAGCCCGAACGGAACGAGCTCGAAGGAATACCGCGCGCCCACCGCATGCATCATAAGCCACAGCGAAACTATAAAATACGACATATTGGAAAATCGAAACTTCCAGTACGTAAAAATTAGTATAAAGTAAACGAGCAATACGCTCGATATCTCGACGCACCACACCCCCCAGTTGTAAGGCTCCACCGCAGACCACGCGATTGCGCAGCCGACAGCCACTGCAAGCAGTTTTGGGAAATTTTCAGAAAGCGTATTCCTTTTCTCCACATATTTTATAGTAGTTTGTGGCGGATGGAAATCAACTATATAAATTTTATTCAAAAAAGCAGGCGGTCAGAATAAAATTTTTAAGTTGCGCATTTTTTATAAAAATTGCCCTCTACTTCCCGTTAAAGCCCCAAAAGGCTTGACGCAATGCGCCCCAGATACGAAAATCAATAAATTGAGAAAATGAAGAAACTGCTTAGATTTTACGTTTACATAAAGCCGTGCCTTCCGCAACTGATTGCGGCTATCATCTTTGGCGCACTCTTCGGGGCGTGTAGCGGCTTTGGAATGCCTGTGATATTCGACAAGGTTCTAAGGCAGATTTTCATGGACCAAGGCGCGCAGCCGCATTCTGCTTGGTATATTCTCGGTATAGCCATGCTGCTGCCCACAATTTTTGCAATGCGGGCAATATTCGGATATCTGAGCGGATACCTCATGACCTTTTCATCGCTCGAAGTTTTGCGCAGACTCAAACAGCATATATTTGACAGAATCCAAAGTTATCCGATTGCGTTCTTCGACAAGTTTACCACCGGCGACTTGCTCACGAGGCTTACGAACGACACCGCCGCAGTCCAAACCGTCCTGCTTTCATTCTCGTCTGAAATATTCCGCCAACCGCTGCAAGTTGTGGGGGCGCTGGCATTCTTGCTCTACCTTTGCTTCACAAAAGGGCAAGTTGTCGTGCTGCTTATTTTCTTGGCGGCAGTTCCGTTCTGCATTCTACCTGTCCAAATGATACGCAAGAATATGAAACGCTTCGCGGGCAAAGCGCAGGTAGGGCTGAGTGAAATGGCGCAGCTGTTCGGCGAAAACCTCGACGCCGTCCACGAAGTAAGGGTTTTTAATCTCCAAGAACCTCAAAAAAAGAAATTCGAGACGCTCAATACTTCGTTTAAATGGTTCTCGCTCAAAATGGCGAAATACGAACTCATGCAGCAGCCCTTCATGGAGTTTCTCGCCGCCACAATGGTTTCCCTTACTTTTGTGTACGCATACTTTGCAGGCATAGACTTCCCGACCTTCTCGGCCATCGGTATCGCCCTATATTTCACTATCGACCCGATTAAGCGCGTAATCAGAATGTCCACCGACTTCATAAAAGTTATGCCGCTCGTGGACAGAATCTGCGATATTCTCGACTACCAATCGACTGTCCCCGAACCCAAAAATCCCGTAAAACTTCCGAAAGTCCGCGGAGAGATTTCATTCCACAATGTAAGCTTTGCCTACAAGGATAAAATCGTGCTGGACGACGTAAGCATAACGATTCCCGCCGGGACAAGCTGTGCGCTCGTCGGCGAGAGCGGCGCGGGGAAAAGCACTTTCGCAAAGCTCGCAATGCGCCTGTACGACCCCGTAAGCGGCTCGATTACCCTCGACGGAATCGACTTGCGCGACATCCGCCAAAGCGACTTCATGGACAATCTCGGAAGCGTCCCGCAATATCCCGTCTTGTTTAACGACACCGTTTACAACAACATTCTAATCGCACGCCCGTCGGCCACGCGCGAAGAAGTCGAAAAAGCCGCAAAAATGGCGTACGCCCACGAATTTATCCTCGAGCTCGAAAACGGATATCAAACAGTCGTCGGAGAGCGCGGCGACAGACTCTCGGGCGGGCAGAAGCAGCGCATTGCGCTCGCGCGCGTATTCTTGAAGAACCCGCCGCTGCTCGTTCTCGACGAAGCCACTTCCGCGCTCGACGTAAACAGCGAAGCTTTCATACAAAAAGCGGTGGACAACCTAATGAAAGACCGTACGATGCTCGTAATCGCCCACAGGTTTAGCACAATAAAAAATGTCCAAAAAATAATAGTTTTTGAAAACGGCAAAATAATTGATTTCGGCACGCATGCGGAATTAATGCAACATTGCCCGACTTATAAGCGTCTATATGAAAAACAAACTTCCGACGCAATTGAAAGACAATAGCTGCCGGAAATTTTAAATCACGGAAAACTGCAATAAATAGTGAGGTAAAAATTATGGTGCGGACAATCCGAAACAGCCACAGATTTTAACCGGAACTTTACACCCTACTAAAAATTTAAAAGATTAACATATCATGAAAGTAGCAATACTCGCGGGAGGGCTCGGTTCGAGATTGGGGGAAGAAACGACAGTCCGCCCGAAGCCAATGGTGGAAATCGGTGGGAAGCCGATTCTATGGCACATAATGAAGATTTACTCACACTACGGATTCAACGAATTTGTGGTAATGTGCGGTTATAAAGGCGAATACATAAAAGAATACTTTTTGAATTACAGGGCAAACTCCTCCGATATTACAATCGACCTGTCCGACAACTCTGTTCAGGTGCACAAAAACCGCTCGGAGCCCTGGAAGATAACACTCTGCGACACAGGAAAGGAAACCCTTACAGGAGGGAGAATTGCCCAGATAAAAAAATACATTGGCAACGAAACTTTTATGCTAACTTACGGCGACGGGGTTGCCGACATAAACATTCCGGAGCTCCTTGAGTGCCACAGAAATTCGGGAAAGATTGCGACTCTCACAGCGGTGAGGCCCACATCGCGCTTCGGAGTTTTGAGGATTGCGCAAGGCGGCGAAATATCGGACTTCCGCGAAAAGCCGGAAGATTCGGCATCGTGGATTAACGGCGGATTTTTCGTTCTCGAGCCGGAAGTATTCGACTATATTCCGGACTCGCCCAACACGATATGGGAGCGTGAGCCGCTCAACAACCTCGCGGAAGCAGGCCAGCTCAACGCATATCTGCACTGCGGCTTCTGGCGCCCAATGGACATGCTTAAAGATAAAAAAGACTTAAACGAGCTATGGAGCGCCGGGCGCGCACCGTGGAAAATCTGGGATTAAAAAATGGCTTTCAAAGATATTTTTAAAGGCAAAAGCGTTCTCGTGACCGGGCATGCCGGCTTCAAGGGCTCGTGGCTCTCTCTTTGGCTCGAAAGCCTCGGCGCGAAAGTTTGCGGATACTCGCTCCTGCCCAACACCGAATTTACCGCATACAGCGTGCTCGGCATTAAAGAGTTGCTCGCGGCTGAAAAAATCGCCGATATCCGCGACAGCGAAACTCTCGAAAAATTCTTCGCTCAAACCCGCCCTGAAATTGTTTTCCACCTCGCCCAGCCCCTCGTAAGGCTTTCATACGACGAGCCCAAGCTTACCTACGAAACAAACGTAATAGGGACTTTAAACGTTCTTGAAGCGGCAAGAAAATGCGGCGCGGTCAAGGCTTTCGTAAACGTCACCACCGACAAATGTTACGAAAATCCCGACAACGGCATTCCGCGTAAAGAGGACGACCCCATGGGCGGGTACGATATGTATTCGTCCTCGAAAGGCTGCTCTGAAATTTTGACGGCTTCTTACCGCAGGAGCTTTTTAGAAGGCGGCAAACCGTTCGCCCTCGCCTCGGCGCGCGCGGGGAACGTCATAGGCGGCGGCGACTGGGCTAAGGACAGGCTCGTGCCCGACTGCGTTCGCGCGCTTTCAAAAGGAATGCCGGCGCCGGTCAGGAACCCCGCTTCCGTAAGGCCGTGGCAGCATGTCCTCGAACCCCTCGCGGGATACATGAGGCTCGCGCAAAAACTGCTGGAAGAACCGGAAAAATTTTCGGACGGTTTCAACTTCGGCCCCGATTCAAGCGCGGTTTTGAGCGTCGGCGACATCGTAGATATTTTAGTGGAAGTCTGGGGTGGAAGTTCGTCTTCGATAAAAGCGGATTCCGCTGGGCCGCACGAAGCCAAGCTTCTCTCGCTCGACGTCTCGAAAGCCGACAAGCTGCTCGGCGTCCGTCCGGTATTGGACGCGGCGAAGGCCGTAGCAATGACCGCCGAATGGTATAAGCTTTTTTACGCAAAACATCCGCAAATGCGCGCGTTTTCCATAAAACAGATTGAAAATTTCTGCAGCGCCGCGCGAGACAAACAAATTGAATGGAGTTTCTAATATGCATGAAGATTTAAGGGAAAAAGTAAAAGCCACCGCGCTTGAATATCTTGCCGCAGCTGTCACCGACGCCCCAAAACGCGACTACATTCCGCCGTCGGGAAAGAAAATCGGCGCGGAAGAACTATCCGCAATGATAGACGCATCGCTCGATATGTGGCTTACAGCGGGCAGATTCAACGACGCCTTTGAGGAGGCGTTTGCCAAAAAGCTCGGCACAAAGTTCGCAACTCCGGCTCGAGCGCAAACTTGTTGGCGATGTCGGCGCTGACTTCGCCAAAGCTCGGCAAGCGCGCCATAAAAAAAGGCGACGAAGTAATCACCGTCGCGAGCGGCTTCCCGACAACGGTAAACCCGATATTCCAAAACGGGCTTGTGCCGGTTTTTGTGGACTGCGACCCGCACACGTACAATATCCGCACCGACAAAATAGAGGAGGCTCTGTCCGAAAAGACGCGCGCTATATTCATCGCCCACACGCTCGGACGCCCGTTCGACATAGACGCAATACGCGAAATTTGCAGCCGCAACAACTTGTGGCTTATAGAGGATTCCTGCGACGCACTCGGGGCAATGCACAACGGCAAATATGCGGGAACTATCGGGGACATCGGCACTTTCAGCTTCTATCCCGCCCACCACATCACAATGGGAGAAGGCGGCGCTGTCGTCACGAGCGACCCCATTCTCCACAAAATTCTGCTTTCATTCCGCGACTGGGGCCGCGACTGCTGGTGCAAACCGGGGCATGACGACACTTGCAAAAACCGCTTCAAGCTAAAACGCGGCAACCTTCCCGACGGCTACGACCACAAATACACGTACTCGCACATAGGCTACAATCTGAAAATCACCGATTGGCAGGCCGCCATAGGCCTTCAACAGCTGAAAAAGCTCGACGAATTTGTCGAGAAAAGAATCTCAAATGCAAAGTTTCTATTCGAGGCGCTCTCGGGGCTCGAAAAATACATTACCCTACCGATTCCAGATTTCGACGGCAAATGCTCATGGTTCGGCTTCCTGATTTCCGTAAATCCCGACGCCCCGTTCACAAAGCGCGATCTGGTTGAGTATCTTGAAAGCAATGGAGTGGGCACGCGCCAGCTGTTTGCGGGCAACATCTTGCGCCAGCCCATGATAACGGAATCCGACGCCGAATTGAGAATAGGCTCTGGAAAATTGAAAAAGGGGCGCGAACTGGGCGAAGCCGACTACGCGCTGCTTCCCGGAACCGAACGCATAATGAACAGCTCATTCTGGATAGGCTGTTTCCCCGCGCTCGGCGAGCGCGAGCTCTCAAAAAGCGCGAGCGCAATACGCTCGTTTATCGAGGCGCGCACAAAATGAAAAAAATTCTCCTGACAGGCGGAAGCGGCTTTATAGGGCGCAATCTGCGGGAAAGTTTTCTCGCAAGCAAGTACGACATTACTGCCCCCACCCACTCGGAGCTCGACCTCCTCGACACTCGGAGCACCGACGAATTTTTCAAAAAAAACTCCTTCGATTTCATAATCCACGCCGCCGTAAAGCCCTGCCACCGAAACGCGAAAGACCCAACCGCGCTTCTCTACTCAAACCTAAGAATGTTTGAGAACCTCGAAAGGAACAGGGGAAGTTTCGGCAAGCTTGTAAACATTGGCTCGGGCGCAATTTACGGGCAGTCAGCAGACATTTCCGCCGCGCGCGAGACCGACGTTTTTAAAAGGATGCCGGAGGACGACCACGGGTTCTGCAAATACGCCGTTGCAAAGCAAATTGAGCATTTGCCAAATTTTATCGACTTGGCAGTTTTCGGCATATTCGGCAAATACGAGGACTATTCAATCAGATTCATATCCAATGCGATATGCAAGGCGGTTTTCGGGCTTCCGATTACCCTGCGCCAAAACAGGCGTTTCAGCTACCTGTTTGTGGACGATCTATTCCCGATTATCGACGCAGTTCTGTCGGGAGACTGCAAACATAAGATGTACAACGCCGTTCCCAACGGTTATGCGGAGCTCGCAGGCATAGCGCGCCTTGTATCTGAAATGTTTGGGGGAGTGCCTGTAAAAATTGCGGCAGACGGCTACGGGCCCGACTATTATGGAGACAATTCAAGGCTTCTTTCGGAATTCCCGGAAATAAAATTCACCCCACTCGAAATGGCGGTGGAAAAACTTGCAAAATATTACCGCGACAACTCAGATAAAATAGACCAATCCCTTCTAAAATTTGACAAGTAAAATTATGATAAAAGCATCAGACTACATAGCCCAAAGGTTGAGAGATTTTTACGGCATAAAAGACGTCTTCCTAATTACCGGAGGAGGAGCGATGCATTTAAACAACGCAATCGGCACGAAAATCCCGTACATATCCAACCACCACGAGCAGGCTTGCGCCATTGCTGCGGAAGGCTATGCGCGCTCTTGCGGGAAACTCGCCGTAGTAAACGTCACAACAGGCCCAGGCGGGCTAAACTGCCTAAACGGCGTCTTCGGGCAGTGGACCGATTCCGTTCCCGTGCTTTATATTTCAGGACAGGTAAAATTTGTGACGACGCTCGCATCGTGCCCAGAGCTCCCACTGAGGCAGCTCGGCGACCAGGAAGTCGATATCATAACATCCGTAAAGCATCTGACAAAGTACGCCGCAATGATAAAAGATCCCCTCGACGTGAAATACCATCTCGACAGGGCTATTTACGAGGCGACCCACGGCAGATTCGGGCCCGTGTGGCTCGACGTTCCGATGAACGTGCAAACCGCAATGATAGACGAGTCAGAGCTAAGGGAATTCATGCCGCCGGCGCCGCCAGTGTACGACTTGAAAATCGACGAAGTTGCAAACCGCCTCGCCGCGGCAAAGCGCCCGCTCATCGTCGCGGGGCACGGCATAAGGCTTGCGGGGCAAGTTGAGAACCTCGCAAAATTCTCGGAAAAGTCGGAAATTCCAATCGCGACAACTTTCAACGGATACGATGTCCTTCCCACCGACGATAAAAACGCGGTAGGCAGAATCGGGACAGCCGGCCAGCGCGCGGCAAATTTTATACTTCAAAACTCAGACTGCGTGCTGTTTCTTGGCACGCGAAACAATGTAAGGCAAGTTAGCTACAACTGGGAAAATTTTGCAAAACGCGCCTATAAAATAGTAGTAGATATCGACCCCGCCGAGCTCCAAAAGCCGCTCGTAAAGCCCGACCTGCCCGTTTGCGCCGACCTTAAAGATTTCTTTCCGGCACTCGCCGAGCGCCTCGGCGCCTTCAAAGCCGATAAAAAATGGCTCGACTACTCCAAAAATTTGCGCGCCAAATACGCCTTTGAAAACGTCCCTGAATACAGGCAGGAAAAAGGCGTGCCGGTAAATGTCTATAATCTAACACACACTTTGACGGCTGTGGCAGATCCTGAAGATATTTTTGTAGTGGCAAACGGCTCGCCCTGCATATGCACTTGCCAATGCGCTGTGACAAAAAAAGGCCAGAGAATGTTCCTAAATTCCGGCGACGCCTCAATGGGCTACGATTTGCCGGCGGCAATAGGCGCGGCAGTCGCCAATCCGGACAAAAAAATAATATGCTATACGGGCGACGGCTCCATAATGATGAACATTCAGGAGCTGCAAACCATAAAAACCCACAACCTGCCGATTCGGATTTTTATCATAAGAAACGACGGATACTCCTCCATAAAACAAACCCACAAAAACTTCTTCAACGCAAATTATGTAGGCTGCAATGCGGCAAGCGGCGTGGAAACTCCGGACTTCTGCAAGGTCGCGAACGCTTTCGGCATAGATGCGGAAAGGATTGAAAACGCAGACAACCTCGAAGAAAAAATTAGAACCATTCTAAAAAAACGCGGTCCGTATGTATGCGAGATTGTATGCCAAAACGACTATATGTTCTCTCCAAAGCTGTCAGCTAAACAGATGCCGGACGGAACAATAGTGTCTCCATCGCTCGAAGACATGTATCCTTTCCTCGACAGAAAGGAATTTGAGTCGAACATGATAAAATAACAGCGGCAAATCCGTTGTATAACCATCATATGAAAAACCCTCCGACAGTATCGGTGTTTGTGCCGTATTACAACGACAGAAATTTTCTGCCTCAATGCATAGAATCCATACTCGCCCAGACCTTTAAAGACTTTGAACTGGTGCTTCTAAACCACGCGACAACCGACGATTGCCGCCGCATTGCCCATTCGTTCGACGACCCGCGCATTGTCCACATAGATATGCCGTCCAATCTGGGGGCGGGCTCCGGAATGCTGATTCTCGAATTTTTAAAGGCGGCTTCCGGAAAATTCGCAAAACTTTTTTGCGCGGACGATTTGATGCGCCCGGACTGCCTCGAAAAACTTGTGGGCTACATGCTAAAACACCCCGAAACCGACGTCGCTTTTGGAGATATGGAATATGTTGACGCAAAAGGCGACAGCTTGGGGACAAGATGGTCTTTGCGCCGTCCGCACTTTGAATTTGGAAAAGCGCCGGAGGATTCTTTACACTTATTGTTCGATAGCATTAGCTTCCTCCCGTACCCGTGTTCCATAGCAAAAACAGACGTCCTAAGGAAGGCGGAGATAGACAAGTCTATGATTATGCTGCTCGACGTGTCTCTGTGGGCAAACCTGATTATAGGCGGGGCAAAAATCGACCTGATTCCCGAGCTTGTTGTCAATTACAGAATCCACGGAAAGCAGACTTCCGCCGTAAAAAATGAATCGCTATCGGCGAGGAGATATTATTTTGAGGCGTTGAAGTATTACGATATTTTCTACCGCATAAGAAGTGTAAAGCTGATAAAGTCAATCTGCCCCGAATCCCCTTTCGCGGAAAAACTCAACGCCGAAGAAAAACGTCCGGAAATATTTAAATTCATAATAGCCCACCACTGTCTGAAATCCCCAAACAAAGCTTGCGCCGCCAACGGATACACCCATATGCACGACCTTATGCAGGACGACAACGCCAGAAAATCAATATCCGGCGAATTTAATTTTGGCATACGCGAATTTAGGGAAATATACTCAAACTCAGTCCTATTCCCAAATTCTCCAAAACAAGTGGGTTTTTGGGAATTATTATATTTATTGTTGCGCCGCCTCTGGATTATCGTAACCTTCAAAGAAGTAAAGCGTAAATGGAGAAGGCGAAAGATGCTATCGTTATAGGCGCGCCGTTTTCTCCCAAACGCGCTTAGCCCATACGATAATGCCGGCACTCCGCAACTTTAAGCCATTTTTTGTCAACAGCAACCTGTCCATCGGGAATATTCGATGCACAGACGCCGACGAATTGTTGCGCGACGCGGCGGGCAATACGGGAAACTCTTACATAACTTATTCTTTAATAAAAAGTACGCTTGGAGATTTATCCGGGATATCGCACATTCCAAATATATATGAATACGATTTCAAAAACGCCGAGCGCGATGCCGAAAAAGTAAAAAGCGAATGCACTCATGTATTTCTAATTTTGCAGGACCAAATACGCATTGAGGAATCGTACAATCTGAAGTTGCCCTACAAAGGCATAATCTCACTACTAAAAAAATGCGGGAAGCCCGTCGTAGTCGCGGGGCTTGGCGCAAACTCTTTTTCCGGCTTTGACCCCAATTTTCATAAAATGCTAAATCCTCAGCTTGTGAGATTTCTCGGAGAGCTTTCCGACTTATGCCCAAATATCGGAATCCGCGGAGAATTTACCTCGGAAGTTCTCAATAAGCTTGGAATCCGCAACACCCAGATAATAGGCTGCCCGTCGTTTTTTGAAACCGGACCGAATAGGGTCGTAAAAAAACCCGATTTTCAAAACATAAAACCGGTGCTCACAAGCCCGCTCGCCTCGACAGCGGAAAATCTTCCGGCGGTAATGCAGGATCTCATGGAAAGAGACATCATAAATCTTTCGGTGTTTGGTATCATTCCCAAAAGATACCGCAAGTGCGACTACAAAAGAGCCTTGCGTGGAGACTTGGGAATATTCTTGAATCCCGAAAAATGGAAGGCGTTTTTGCGCCGGTTCAACTTTGCGCTCGGCCCGCGCTTGCACGGTTCAATCGCCGCAATAAACGCGGGATTGCCTGCGCTCTGCACTAACGCAGACTCCCGCGCGACAGAAATGTGCAAATTTCTAAAAATCCCCCATGCACTCGCAGACCTTCGCAACTACGAAAATCCAATAACACCCGCAGAATTTCCCTCCCACCTAAAAAAAGCGTATGAGGCATGCGATATCGACGCAATGAACGCAGCCTACCCCGCCCTTTTCGAGAACTACAAGAATTTTATAGAATCGCACGGCATCGCGCTAAAAAGCGGGGAATGTATGAACGCCGATATGTTAACCGACGTCAAAATGTGCGGAAAGGTTGAACTGTCCCTGCGCAGGATAATCAATAAAATCTCCAACTCCGTCAAAAAAAGACTAAAATTGCCCGGAATAAAAAAGACTCCATAGCCCATAGAATGAATCTTCCTAAAAAAATATCCGCAAAAGATGTGGAAGTTTGCGTGCTAACCTTTAACAGGTGCGCCCTTCTAAAACAGGCTCTGGAAAGCCTTTCCGGGCAAACAGCCGCCGGGTTTCTCGTGTCGGTTTACGACAACGCAAGCTCGGACGCCACTCCCGAAGTCGTCGAAGCAGCAAAAAAATCTTTTGGCGAAAACCTAAAATATGTGCGCCATTCAGAAAATATAGGCGCAGACGCCAACTTCCACGCAGCTCTCGACGGAGCCTCCCGCAAATACACAATGTTTATGCACGACGACGATATCGCCCACCCGAACTATTTGGAGTACGCGATAGAAGCCATAAACATTTTCGGGAATGTCGCGCTACTTGCCTCAGACTACACTTGCGTAAAACTGCCACCCGACTCGGCTGTTAAATTTAACCGCCCCCAAAAGAAGGCACTCGTATTCAACAATCAAGAAGAGTTTGCCGCATACATATTCTGCGACGGTAGAGCTTCATACTCCTCAGCCATATACCGCACGGAGGATCTGCGCAAGTTTAACCGCCCCAATATCTACGGGAAAATCGGAGACACCCCCGTCATGATAGACACTTCCCGCGGCGGAAAAACTGTTATACTCGCCGACAAAAACCTGTATTTTTACCGAATCCACCCCAATCAAGATTCCCGCAATGCCTCAAACGGTCCACTGAGAACGGAAATTGTAAACCGCAACCTCCTGTTCAAGGATATTCTCGCAAATGGAACATTCTGGCATAGAGCGGCTTACTTTATCTCATATGCGGAATGGCTCGCGCGGCATATAAGATTTGCCGGGGCAAATGAAAGCCAGAAAAGAGCTTTTCTAAAATCCCTCACGCAAGATGAAAGCGCAGGGGAAATGTCAAAGATATATTCAATCGCAGGGCTTGGGGAAATCGTGCGCGGTTTAGTTAGGATTTTAAGAATGTCGCGCTTTATTATCTGGAGACCAAGAAGATTCTGACAAAAAATAATAGGCGCAGAAAACCTCTTCTGCGCCCTATTCTCCAATCACATTTAGGAGCAAAAAAACCCTATTTGCTCTTAGTTGAGCGATGCGCGCCCTTGCGGAAAATTCTATCGTAATTATCCACATATTTTTGTATATTCGCCCCACGGCGGATAACTTCGCCCTTGCCGCATTCGCGGCTCTCTTTTTTAGTTTCGTTCTCTTTCATTGCAATTCTCCAATATATAAAAAAGTCTTATTTATTACCGTCATCGTAAAAGTCAAGTCGCCTTTAAGTTAAAATAAATGTTTGCCAATATATTAACTTTAAAGCGGAAATTTATGAGTCGCAAAAAATCCGATGGCAATAATTGACTAGCACATCTATTGCTATATCACTATTTCTCAATTATATGAGCACTATTCAATTCCAGTATAACAATATGGTTGCCAGCATTGAATAAGAAGAATTTTGATTTGCCTATTTCCGCATAATCCATTTCATTTTCCTATAAATGCCCAAAAACGCCGAAAATTTATGTGTCGATCTCGACGGGACTCTCATACGCTCGGATTCCCTGTGGGAGCTTATACTCAGGGCGCTTCGGCATAACCCCCTTTACATTCTTTTAATCCCTATTCTCCTATTAAAGGGAAAATGCTTTCTAAAACGCAGGCTTTCGGAAAAATTCGGGAAATTTATAAAAAACCTCCCATTCAATAGCGATGTAATTTCATATATTGTAAAACGGAAAAAGTCCGGAGACAAAATATGGCTCGTGACGGCATGCGACAGGCAGCTCGCAAAATCAATAGCCGAAAAAACCGAACTTTTTGACGGAATTTACGGCTCGTCTGAAAGCATAAACCTCAGGGGGAAAAAAAAAGCGGCATTTTGCGAATCCACTTTCGGTGCCGGCAATTTTGATTACATAGGCGATTCGCTCGCCGATTTGCCCGTCTGGGAAAAATCCTCCACTCCAATAATTGTTGGCAGCAAAAATTTCGCAGGGAAAATACAGAATAAACTCGGCAAAAAAGTAGTCGCCATAGGAAGCGGAGCGGAAATTTCTTTAAAAAACTCCATTAAAGCCGCACGAATCTACCAATGGGTAAAAAATACCCTCATATTTGTAGCTCTGATTTCAAGCCACCGGTATTTTATTTGGGGCGACGTAAAAAATTCAATAATGGCATTTTTTGCATTCTGTTTCTGCACATCGGCTTTGTATATTCTAAACGACCTTCTCGACATCGAGTCAGACAGGGCACATCCAACCAAACGAAGCAGACCTTTTGCGTCGGGCGCGCTGCCAATATATTACGGATTCTCACTAATGGCGATATTTGCATTCGCATCTATTTGTGTGTGCGCAAGTCTCCCTTACGACTTCGCTATAATAGTATTTGCATATGCTGCTATCACCATGGGATACTCGTTCGTATTTAAGCGGATTCCATTTATAGATGTTGCGGTTTTATCAGGGCTCTACTACATGAGAATTTTTGGAGGGTGTGTCGTTATCGACTGCAAAATATCGTATTGGCTTTCGCTATTTTCCATTTTCATATTCCTCGGGTTGGCATTATTAAAAAGATACATAGAACTATCGGAAAGCTCGGATACTGCAAAGATAAGAGGATATACTCAAAGTCATTTCAAGTTTGTAAAGCTTGCCGGGATAGCTTCGTGCGCTTTATCGCTTTTAGTTTTCGCAATCTACACTCAAAGGGGCGCAAAAATATACTATGAGTATCCCAATATGCTCTTGCTTGGCATCATTCCAATTGGACATTTTCTATATAAAATATGGAAAGACGCAAGCCGCGGGCTTGTTGATTCTGACCCAATTGTATATTCTTTCAGAAAAAAATCGAACTACGCTTTGATAGTATTTTTTATTGTAATATTCATCTTAGCAAAACCCTTTTAAGATGTCAAAAAATTTAAAAAAAATAACAATCGCGGTAGTGGCGTCGCTATTTGCATTGCAACTCGCGCTGATTTTTGCCACTTCTGGATTCTCCCCGTCGGACGACCAACAAACTTATTTAGACTATGCATTGGCATCGGCAACAAGAGGCGAATGGTTCCCGGCAGAACGCAACTTAATAGACGATATCTTTTTCGCGCCGGGATATATAAATTTTTTATTGCTATACCATAGGATATTCGGAACTTTTTCTGGATTTGGATTCGTAAACTTTATAATGTCAGCAGCAATACTTGCTGCAATATATTCAATCTCGAAAAAGTTCTTTGGAATCTGCGCCGCATGCGGAACTGCTATAATATATGCAGCAACATACAGCAACTGGTTCTCTCCCATAGGATATTTCTCTGAAATTCCTTTCGTGTTTTTCGTTACGCTTGCGCTCGCTTCCGCATTATTACCACGCACTAAGTGGGCTAACTATATACTTGCCGGAGTGCTAATCGCAGTCGGGAACTGGATTCGTCCACTTGCGCTTGCGTATTTTCTGGGAATAATACTATTTGCAATATCTAAAAAAGAATATGCGAAAACACGAATCGCAGCATTGCTTGCCTCTACATTATTAACTATAGCTGCAATAGGATTCTGGACAAAGTCTAATTGTGGAATATTCGCGTTCCAGTCGGTGACCTCCGGGATAAACCTTGCCGGCAGCGCAAATAAATACGCTAATGGAGCCGTAGGCTTTGGATTCCAAAAGGACGATTTTTACGTTTCTAGGACCCCTGAAAACTGGGATATTATGAATTTTGCCCAAAAGGACGCGCATCTTAGAAAAACAGCAAAAGAATGGATTTTTCAGAATCCCGTAAAATATATTTCACAAATCCCCTTAAAATCTGCATTGCTTCTCGGCTTCGATACTTGGAGCGAGCGCTTTGAAAAAGGCTCGGGTCTGTCTTCAATAAGAAATAAAATTGAATCTGACAAAGCATTCGCATTAAAGCATTTCATATTGCTACTCTTAAAGAGCCTTATGTATTACGCCGCAATGATATTGTTCGCTATATATATTTTAAAAAATTACAGGGAAATATTATTGCCTCAAAATATAATAATCGTGATTCCATTTTTTGTATTGGCGTTTACCTACCCGTTCATGGTGACAGACAGGTACCACTTCCCAATAATGCCGGTTGTGTGGATATTCGCTGGCGCCGAACTTGCAAGAATTACGCGTAGGCACTCTGAAAAAAAACATCATTCGAAAACGAATACTCCGACGCCCTAAAATTTCTTGACTGATAATAGTCATAACATATCCTTTTTATTATTTATTTGCTTCTCTGAGACACCAAATTGGCTAAATACAACCTAAAATAGATGAGAATCTACAAACAGTTCATAAAAAGGCCGTTGGATATTATTGGGGCGCTTGTCCTAATGATTCTGACATTTCCGCTTTTTGTGCTTGTATGGATTCTAATAAGAGTATTTATGGGTTCACCTGTTATACTCCCACAAAAAAGGGCAGGACTGCACGGAAAAATTTTTACCCTGTATAAATTCCGGACTATGTCATTTGAAAAAGACTCTTCCGGCAAACTGCTTCCAGACGAAATGAGAATAACAAAGTTGGGAGCCTTCCTGCGCAAGACAAGCCTCGATGAAATCCCCCAATTTTATAATGTACTTAAAGGCGATATGTCGTTTATAGGCCCGCGTCCGTTCATGGAGGAGGAAATAAAGGCGTTGAGCAAGAATTCATTCAGGCGCCACAATGTCCTGCCAGGATTAAGCGGATTGGCTCAAATTTCCGGACGGAATGAAATTACCGTCGAGGAAAAAATATCAAAAGACCTCGAATACGTCGACAACATATCGTTCCTTCTTGATGCAAAGATATTCATTATTACCCTTATAAAAGTTTTACTTTGCATAGATTCCACGCCTATAAACAAGAATAGATTAGACAATACAAAAAACGCATAGATTCCCATCAAAGCCCCATATAAATACCCCGCGCAACATGCCAATGGAGAGCGAATTGTCAAAAGTTAGCATCATTATACCAACATTAAATAGGGCCTCCTCGTTGGCACGCACTCTTGGATTTATCTCAAAATCATCAATTTTGCCGGATGAAGTAATAATTATAGACCAGTCCCCAATAGATACTGCAGAAAAGATAAAAGAACTGTGCGACTCCCAGAAACTTAAAACAAAATACATTCACATCAGCGAACAGTCTCTGACTAAAGCAAGGAATGTTGGACTTGAATCATGCGAAAACGACATCGTCATATTTATGGATGACGATATTGATATTGGCATAGATACCATAAAAAACATTAAACTTTTATTTAAAGATAATTCGATTTCCCTAGTCGGCGGTATTGATAGCGGATCTTCACCTAAAGAACTCTCCTTGCCGAGCCTTATCTTTTTTAGGTCGTCTTTCTTTAAAAGATACAAAGGCCACGTATCAATGGCAGGATACGGAGTTTTCCCGCAAAATCCCCATGGGAAAACCCCGACCGAATGGGCAATGGGATTTTTCTTTTCTATAAGAAAAAGCCTGGCGCAAAAATGGGGATTGAAATTTGACGAGAACTTGAAGTATTACGCATACGCCGAGGATTTAGATTTTACATATAGATATTTCCTAAAATCAAGAGAGGGAAACCTTAAATGTATAATGAGTACTGCCGCAACAGTATTGCACAATGTATCGAGAGAATACAGGCTCCCATCGCGCCAACGAACATTTATGGAAATATGCCATAGAAGATATATAATGTCCAAACACAGGAGCTCCGCTGCTTGGCAGCTTATAATGCTGTGGTCCGATATTGGCGCGGCCTTGATGCGAACAAAACGAGGCGAACCGGTGTCCGACATATTTAAAGCGATTGCATTTGCAATAAAATATAGGCGCGACATAAAAAAAGGAATATTCCATTACGACAAGTTTATGTAATTTCACAAAAAATTATATGACTGACATCTTAAATAGCCAGAATTTAAAAAATATAGCAAAAGCTCTGCTATTGTTGCAAATATGCCTCATTACATGGCTGTGCTCGGGAACGCGGGTAGAGCATCTAATGCCCATGTTTTATGTATCTTCTATCCTCTTTGTCTTATCCACAATATCCGACCCAGATTTTGGCAGAAATATATTCCAGAAAACCTTATTTTTTTCAATTATCATATTCTCAATAATTGCGACAATTCAATATGCCAATCCGTTCGCCGAACATATATACGAAGAAAAATACAATTATATAAAAAATTTGGAGCACATCTCATGGCTTCCAACTTCCGTTATAGGCGAATTCTCCGATGGCAACCCAATGCGCTCAATTTGCGTATTATTGACATCTTTCCTTACAGTAATAAGCGCAATATCCTTATTTAGAGAACGACGGTTCGCCAGATTAGCTCTAATTGCATTTGCCTTAAACTCAACCTTGATGGCAATTTTTGCAATATACCAAGATTCGGCCGGATTTTCCGCCCCTTACAACTCAGTCTACTCCACATCTCTATTCTATGGTACTTTTTTCTTATCCAACGCGGCAGGAGCTTTTCTAAATATGGGTATGTCCGCCTGCTTTGCGCTTTCCATAATTTTCGCTAAAAAGAATACGTTCAATGGAAGAATTCTATCGTTATTATGGTTTCTTTGCGCTATAACAAACGCAATATCAGTTTACATATCGGAATCAAACGCCGCAATTATACTATGTATTTTTCTGGCTGGATGCTTTTTGTTATATATTTTTTGGGAAATCATGTCGCGGGCAGTTTCTGCCAAAACCGCCGCCGTGATATTAATATTCCTATCTGCAATTCCTTCCATTATCGCAATTGACTATGTTGTAGAGGCAAATATCAATACGAGAAGAGGAAGAGAAATAAAAAATTCTACTCTCAGTAGGCTTGTATTTTACGAAGCTTCTATGAAAATAATATCGGGAAACCCCCTATGGGGCATCGGCGGAGAATGCTCTAGATATGTTCTGCCCAATAAACTTTCAGATATTAAAAATAAGAATAACGGGCTACCTTCATTCCCAGATAGGCCACATTCCGACATTATAGAATATGCCGTCGATTACGGAATATTTGGAATTTCACTACTGGCGGCGTGCGCAGTTGCATGGCTAACTGCCATATGGAGGCGCCGCAAAAAACTAAACTCTGCAAATATATTCCTATTTTTAGGGGTTATTACGTGCCTTGCTCACGGATCTTTCGATATGGAGTTGCATATACCGTCAACTATGATTGCTTTTGGCCTTTTGAGCATATTGAGCTTTTCAGAGCTAATAGTTAGGAGACACAGCCATGGTAAAAGCTGGTAGGTTTTTTATATTTATTCTAATTCCTATTATAATTGCGATATCATATTTCGCATTTTGCGATAAGGACTCTAACCTTGAAATAGCAAAAAAAATATACAAGGAATTTTCCGGGGGAGATAAGTACACTCCTTCAATATATGAAAAATCAATAGTAGACCTGCCGGGGCGCCTGGCAGATTCTATCAGAGCCAATCCACAATCGGCAGATATTGAGATATTCCGCACATATTGTGCAATGTCGTCTATTAATACCGTAATATATGATACGCAAATCCTTGAAATCCTTGATATACTAATCGAGCAAAACAATCCCAAATATTTCGCTGAATTCTTAAAGCTCGCCAATTATTCGGACGACATCGTTCTTAAGATTTTTTATGCAATGAGAAATCCTGTATTTCGAAAATATTTCTCAAATAATAACTGCAAGTCCATATTTAAAGCCTATCCCCAATACATTTTGGCGTTTTACTTCGGAGGCATGAATATTACGACTAACAATCATGAAAAAATTGAAAAGATGTTTTACTACATTGGCGTAAACAACTTCAATATCCCATGGAAATTGGAGGAAGCTGCATGGGGCAAATACGGGTTTCCTGCCATTGCATATATTGCCAAATTGCAAAATAACGCAAATATTTACGATTACTACAAAAGAGAATCCATATCACAAAGCCAGCTAAACTATATGTCTGCTGGCATCTTCGAATATGTAAAATATGCGGCAAAAATATTCTCCCTATGCGGAGACCCCAAAATTGCAACTTACCTAATCGATCGCCTCCCAGATGGAAAAGAGAAAACTCGTATAATAAAGGCCCTAATTAGGGATATTTTAGAATCAGAAGGCGGCCTTGATGCCGTAAAAGAATCCAACTTTGGGAAAAGCCTTCAATAGTGTCAGGCTATACACGAATTCTTCCTTTGCGTAGCATCATTTCGGGAACTCGAGTCGGAACAGGCGAAAATACTGGCATATCGTGTCTTTCCTCTAATCCCATAGCTTCGCATCTTATTGCTATCCCGAACATAAAGAATCCTACAAAGCTTATTGTACCAGGCCCAAACGGCGCAACTGGCTCAAACATGCTAACTATATACAGTATCGCCATAATAAAATATCCAACCCTCCATATTTCATCCTTTCCAAACACCTGCCTGGCAAACATTCCGTGCAAGACTCTTATCATAAACAATACATATATTATAAGAAACCCTAAGCCGCCAATAATCCCGTATGAAGCAACTATCCTAAGCGGGAAATTATGAATAATTCCAAAACTTTCATTTCTTGAAAGTCCGCCTAATAACGGATTTGATATGAATTCTTCTATTCCCATTTTCAATAGAGTTATGCGCCCTGACGACAAAGAGTCAATATCGGCATATTCTCTATTCACCCCAAAAAACGCCTGCTTGATAAAATCGAACCCATCAAATTTAAAAACAAGCACACCTAATATAATCGCTGTTGTAAAAACAAATATAGTTATATTTATCAGATTTTTTCTCCCTACACTAAAAAATTTTCTGATAAACAAGAAAGCTATACATAATATTGCGGCAAGAAGAGCCGCCCTGCCTCTGGCAATTGATATTATTACTATAAATGATACCGCCATTCCAATATTTATAATAGTTGACAATCCAAAACGTTCGGAAAACGAGAAGTATACTAAAATTACCGCACAAATTGCCCATGTTATGCAAATAGAATTCTTATGGGAAAACAGATATGAGTCGACTATCTCAAGGCTTCCACCATACGATATTATCACATAAATACCTACCAGCATAGAAACTATTGCATATCCGTAGAGGATTATTTTTATCTGATAAGGTCTGAAAGCAAACGCGGTGCCTACAATAAAAGCCATTAATGCTATTCCGACAACATAAATATTCCAGAAAAACAGCTCAACATTGCTTATGGAAATAAATATTGTCAGCATATAAGCTGCAATCACAATCTGGTTTATCCTAAGGTTAATCAAAGAATCAATTAAGGCTGAGACATTTATTATTCCCATAATTATTGAAATTCCCAGAACGGCTAGCGAAAAATACAGCCTGTCTTCCGACATCTCATTCATAAAAGCGTACACTCCCGTAAGCGAAGGCATATAAGACAATGAGCAGATAATCAGTGCCATCATCAAAAGTATCGCCATAAAAATATTGTCATATTTTTCCTGAAATACTGTTTTCATAAATTTTATATATTAGATTTTTTTAAGTTTTTGCTTTATCCAATTTGGAATTAACTTCCTTATTTTACGCTTTAACATCGGCAGCCATTCGATTTTCAACCTCTCCGAATACAACCCCGATATGCCGTATTTCTCAAAAGCTCTCATGTACTTTACTCTGTTGGGAGATTGCCTAATGGGGGAATTTAACATTTTGTTAAATTTAGCCATTCCTTTATAATCTACCTGCTGACTTTTCAGTGCGCATAGATCTGAAAAAAAATTCTCGCCTCTTTCGGTATTTATCAACGCAAGAGATAATCCCTTTTTAAAGTTAAAATCTCCGCCTTTCAACTCCTCAAAATTAGGATGGGCGATCTCGGCTCCCCATGCGTCGCCTATTGTAATGTCGGAAACGCGCTCCTGTCGCGCATACGGGCATTTGAAACAAGAATCTCTTATGATATCCCCACACTTCAGGAATAAGTCAAAATATGCAATGTTTTCATAGGACTTGCAATAGGATTTCCCATTACCCAATTTAAAACTACACATAAAAGTACTCCAAGTCCCCCCAACTATACTTTTATCCCTAAAACAGAAAGATTTTACCTTCGATTTATATTTTTTTTCTATCCGCAACAGCTCCGATTGGAACATCTTGAGGTTTGGAACCCCGTGGCAGATTAAATCGGTAGTGTATAAGTTGTCGTATGGTTTTCCCAGATAGCTGTATAGCCCCGATATATGGCAGGGCGTACCCGAGAATAGCACAAGCCTGCCATTGTCTAGAAAACCTTTTGCCTTTTTGTAGGCAAACCCCATCTCGCTCTGGACATATTTTGAACCGCTTAATTTTGGCAATTCTTCAATATTATCCACTGCTATTGTAGTCGGAACAAGTCCGTCTTCATTTTCCGTATATGCGCAGCCGAATACAACGCCCCCCCTTTCTATGATTTTTTCTGCCAACGCCCTGAAAGCCCCTCCGGAAGTAGAAAGAAGAAGAGTATTTTCATCTTTAAGCTGGCAAATGTAAGCCGCGCGCGGATAGACAAGTTCTGGGTTCTCGAATTTACAGACTTTTAGACACAGCCCGCATTCTATGCATTTTGAGGTGTCTATATGGGGAAATTTAAACCCGGCGGGGTCTTCCCGCATCTCAATCGCTCCTTTTGGGCAGACATTCATGCAAGCACTGCACCCACAGCACGAATACGAGTCTTTTACGAGATCTATCATTTTACTATATCCAATGCTTTTTTAAGGAATAATTTCGATTTTTCTATCTGCGGAACGAGATTGCTGTCGACTTTCTTAAAGTCAATACTTTCGTAAATATTCACAGAATCGCAGTTATTTGCGTTCAATATTCTGTTTTGCAATCCGGCAATTTTTAGCAGGTTGGGGATTCGCGTCCACGATCCGCGCTCTCCGGCACCTTCCGCATGCGAAAACGCCCAGAATTTCCT
>ENA-ORMS01000885-ORMS01000885.1-human-gut-metagenome-genome-assembly--contig:-NODE-885-length-27520-cov-3.789587_pt1 | contig 27520 bp, 23 predicted proteins | sample MGYA00242104_ERZ508997 | MGnify/ENA primary metagenome ERZ508997 (study PRJEB26280, sample SAMEA2338704) | human gut metagenome | biome: human gut; feature: human-associated habitat; material: faeces... | reverse complement strand
GCACGGGCAGCTTCCTTAAAGCGGAAAACGGGGAAGAGGGGGGAAAGCATCTCACAGAAACCAAAAGGAATGGCGGGCACCTGAAATTGGCACCGCCATTCCGGAGATTCTGTTGTCGGGAGACTTCCTTATCCGAAATATTTTGTTTTTTCTTTCTCAGTAAGTCCCAAGAGCGCCGCAAAATCCTCCTGAAGCTGTTTTCCTCGGCCGGTCACATAGTTCTGCAAGCGAGGGACTTTGACCTGGGACCAATCCTCGTAGCTATACATATAGACCATATATTTCATATCGTGGTCGATGGCCGCACGCAGCTCCTCAATTCTGCCGAGAACCGTCTGATTGGACAGAGCGGTAGTGGTCAGCTCTGCCAGCCTCTTCAAAAACCGATCCTTGAACTGCTGGTTCTCCAGGAGCCGGACAAACAAGGCGCAGATTTTGCTGCTCTTTTTCCAGTCATAGAGGTAGGTCACTGTAGACACGGAAGCATATCGGGAATCGATGCCGAAGCCCAGATCGCAATCATAGAAGAGAAAGCGCCATTTGCCGTCACCTTCAGAGGAATAGTAGATTCTGGTATTTCCCAGATCCCGGTTATCCGCCCAGCAGAGCAGGATATAATAATCAATGGTGCTCTCGATGGACAGGTTTTCGGACACATAGGCATAGTTGGAGGGGTTGGTCATATCATGGCTCATGATATAGTTCCACAGATTGTCAATGCCGTCTCCGTTGGTTCCCCATTCGGGATGATTCATATTGGCCACCACGGTTACGGAAGAGGGGCTGACGCCGGTGTGTGCCGCAATGAAATTGGGGTTGATTTTTTCTCGTATATAGTAAACGCCCTTGTATTCCCCATTCACATACACATTCACTGGACGGTATTTCTGCACCAGAAGCTCCGGGCAGTACTCTCCCGCGATGCCTGTGGCAAATTCGTCCCGCATCATGGCGTTATAATAGTCCTGAGAACCGCAGCGGAGCACCAGATCGTCAAATTCCGTGATCTCCCCGTCGCCGAACACATCATATTTCAATTTAGAAGAGCCGTATTTTGCCCGGAATTTCACCCGGAAGCTCTTTTTGGGCAGATCGCGGCTGTCGTCACCGAAAAGCCTTACGCCGCAGTTCAGAGCAAACTCTTCCTTTCCGTTCACATAAAGGGCCACATTTCCCGGCACCTCCATCTCCCGGTCTTCCCAGTTGGTGTAAATCCCGCTCTCGCCGTACATATCCTTTTCCAGCGTCGTGATTTTCACCACAGGAAGCTCCAGATCGGTGGCGTTGACCTCATCGGGCGCATCCACAAAATAATTGTAGATCACATCCTCACCCGGCAGTTTTCTTTCTTCATACCAAACTGCCCGGAGAGCCATACTTTCCGAAACGGGAATGCGCTCCCCTGCATAGAGAGCGGAAGCCGAAGTGGGACGGCCGCCGTCGGTGGTGTAGTAGATTTTTCCCTCCCGGGGGAAGGTCACGAAAAAGCTGTCTTGATAGAAACCGCTCTCCACGCTTGCCTGGGGCTTTCCCGAAACCTCCCGGAAGCCCTCTCCGTTTTCCCTGCCGAAGGTGGGCGTTTCAAAATAGCAGAGACCTTTTTCGCTTCGTCCCCAGCTCCGGTCGGACGGAATGTAGGGAAGGTCCAGCGCATCGGTGATCTTTCCGCTTTGATCGCTTATCAGCACAAATTCTCCGTCTTTCGACAGATTGAAGGGGCAGCAGTCCTTGCCCTCCTCGTCGCAATATACAACATAAAGTTCACCGGGCTGGAGCGTCACTGCGGGCAGACGGTATTTCTGAAGATTTTTCCGAGAGTCCGAAAGATAAAAATCCGCCAGATTCAGGGCTTCGTTTCCGGTATTTTTCAATTCCAGCATATCGGAGCACTCCCCGTTTCGGGGATTGTATACCGAATTGGAGGAAATCGCTTCGTTGATCACCAGTCCCCGGCGGTTCATCAGATAGGCATTCCGCCCCTCTTCGGTGTTGGGATAGCCGGGAGAGGGCTCGGCCCACTCTTTGCCGTCAAAGGATTTGTTTTTTTCTGCCTCCGGATAGCTGAACGCACTCACCCGACCGCCGTTTTGGTGGGTGAGATAGAGCGTTTTTCCTCCGGAGGACAGCAGAACGCCCAATTCGTCTCCCAGCAACACACGGTACGCCCCCGGCTCCAGAACCTCGTCAGGGAGCTTGGATGCCAGAAGGTTTCCCGCGCTGTCCGAAAGGTAAAACTCCGACAGCCTCAGCCCTTCGGTGCCCGGATTGTACAGCTCCAGATAATTGCCGATCTGCCCGTTCACCGGGTAGTGGGTGTTGAGGGGCAGAACCTCGCTGATGAGCAGTCTGCCAAAGAGCGCAGACTCTCCCGTTCCGGGCGTGGGCAGATCGGTTTCTGCCCCCGAAGCAAAGAGAAAGGAATGATCGGGAGAGGGATTGCTATAGGAAAAAGAGACGCCCTTGCTCCCCTTGTGGGAAACGGCGATGGTGCCGGTTTCCTCCGGCTCCTCCGGCAGGAAAAACAGGTAGTATTCCCCGGAATTCAACTGCACATCGGGCAACCGGTAGGCACTGGTGCCGTAAAGCAGAGAAAATTCAAAGAGCGACAGCGTTTCCCCCGACACATTGTGCAGTTCCAACCAGGAAGAATACGCTCCCTGTTCATCGGGAACCGTCGTCCGGTTGTGAACCATCAGTTCGGTCGGCAAAAGCTCACCCGAACGGTCGATCTGAGGCGGAAGAGAGGTTTCGGTCTGGCCGGTTTCACCGGTTTCGACGGGGGTTCCGGTTGTGTTCTCTTTGGGTTCGCCTGAAGCGCCGGAAGCAGGTGCATCGGAGGAAGCCACCGACACTCCGGTTCCGCAGGAAACCGTCACAGCCGCCAGCGCCGCCAGAAGAAACGCCGATAAACGCCTGGCAAAGAAATTTTTTGTTTTCACTTTTTCTGCCCTTCTTTCCGCTTTCTTCTTTACAATATAGCAAATCTATTCCCGGATTTCAAGAGTTTCTTTCAAGAATTTGTTTTTCTTTCGGTAAATAAAAATCTTCTTTTTTCGACTTTCTTTGAATGCTTGAACGAAAGGCCAAAGGAAAACCAAAGCCGCTCCGGCTCAGCGGATTTCTGCCGACTCACCGCCCCTGCAGAGGTCAAATTCATTTTAAAAGCAAAAATGTTCAAAAAAAACATAAAAATTGTTGACAAATTTGCAAAATTATGGTATGCTGTTCTTGAAGAAAGCAAATAATCTCATGATAACATTGTACATGCATTCATTTGCATCCATTCGCATTCATTTGAAACACGCACCGAGAATATTTGAGAAAAGCGGAGAAAATTAGGATGACGGTAATAGACAGAGACGGAAATTTTTGCTTTTGTAAAATTGAAAAAAATTTGTTCGTTAGCGAAGCGAGGTATCCTCTTCTCTTACGGATTTTCCGCACGCAAAGTGGGTTGTCAGATGCTTTGCGTGCCTTTGGCGTGCACATTGGCTCAGAGAAAAATTATAAATATTGGAAAATGAAAATAGCGAAGAAACTCTGTTTGATACTTGTGGTTTTGGTCGCTTTGTATGCTATTCCAATGTTTAATCTTTAATGTTCCGGGGGTTATATCCCCTGCCAGAAGCGGGAAAACCGAGATTAAAACAACCGCATATGACTTAACCCTTGAAGAATTCTTCACTAAATTGAACTTAGGCTATGAGCGAACCGAGGCAGGACTTGCTTTATTTGGCGGATACACATATACAACCGGCTGTTGTGACAACTATATTTCGGTTTATGTTTATAATTCGTATGGAACATTAACGCATAGCTACAGGGTACTGAATCTTTGATGTTACATTTGTAAACGGAGGTCGCAAACGATATGAAAATCCAAGCATTGTCCAAGGAAACGCAAAAGGATTTCCTGTCCTTTATGAACACCCACCCGTACGGGCCTTCGGTCGTGTATTTCGGAGAGCACCGCTATCTGACGCCCTCAGAGATGCAGACTCTGGAGGATCCCTCCAACAACCGCACCAAAAAGGACTTCATTTCCCGGCGGGAAGAAGCGGCAGAAAGGTTGATTGAAAGAGGAAAGTTGCAGGGTCTAATTTGTATGTCGGACGGAAAAGCCGTAGGTTTCTGCGGATGCAACAGAAAGTCGGAATTCGTCTGCATGGGCAGAAGCGTTCCGGAAGGGTTTTATAAGGCAAGCACAGAGGACACACTGGTCATCTCCGATATGGTGACTGCGGTGGAGTATCGAAAAAGAGGAATTGCCGGAAAACTTCTTGAAAGGGCTCTCGACTATGCGAAAAAGTCGGGATACAGCGCTGTTGAGTGCTATCCAAGCATTGAGTTTTCCGAAAAAAATGTGGAAATATTCTGCCATCTACTTGAAAAGGCCGGGTTTTCGGAAATCTACTCTTCAAAAGAGTGCAGCGTTTATCGCAAGGACCTTTCCTGACCGAAGCCGCAACCGGAGCTTGGCAAGGCGCTTTAAGCAGGAGCTCTGCTGTATACACGATCAAGGGACAAAGCCGAACCGCTTTGTCCCTTGGAATTCATAGTTCTAATGGTCGGCAAGGGGGGCGTTTTATCCTCTTGTTTTTTTCTCTTCTCTGTGATACAATACCCCGTATACAAGCCTTATATTCGGATTTCAGGAGGGAACCGTCCATGCAAAAGCTCACCGGGAAATATCTGTTTTTCAAAACTGTCATTCATCTTCTCTTTCTTCTGATGACACTTGTGTTCAGCATTCCCGCTTTTTATCTTTTCAAAAGCGGGGATAACAGCGTCTCCCTGACGGTGCGGTGCGTTTCTTCCCTTTCTTTTGTGGTTCTTGCGCTTTTCTGGCACTATGTGATCCGCCGCTCCAATCTTTCTAAAATTTCCAAAGGTGCCTATTTGGCAGGAGAACTGTTGCCGATCACCTTCTGGACGGTCGTGGGCAATCTGATTCTGTATATCCCTTCCGGAAGCCTTGTTCCGCCGGAGCCGAAATGGTACGCCTATCTCTTTTTCCCCTTTTCCGCCTGTTCCTATCTCACAAACAATCTGCTCTTAGGCAGCTTACTGCAGATCCTTTTGTGTGCCCTCACCCTTTTCCTGCTTTACGGACTGAAAAAAAGAAAGGACCCTTCCCTTTCAGGAAGCCTTTCCCAAACTGTGCTTTCCGCAGAAGTCTCCGAAACAGAAGCACAGGCTGAAGAGGACGCAGAAGGAACGGGTGCCAAAGAAAACGGTGCAGAAGAGATGACAGAAGAATCCGAGGAGAAAGAAGAAGAAGAAGAAGAAAACAAGAAAGAGGGAGAAAACGGCCGTCATGATTGAGGTTCGGATTCAAAAAAACGATGCGGGAATGCGCTTGGACCGGTTTCTGCTGAAGGCATACACCAATCTGCCCCCCTCCCTGATGTACAAGGGGATCCGACAGAAAAAAATCAAGAGAAACCGCAAGCGGGCAGAGCCAAACGAAATGCTGGAAGAGGGAGATGTCCTGCAGATTTTTCTGCCCGAAGAATTTTTCAGAAAAGAGTCTGCCGCACAGGCCTTCACCCACCTGAAGGCGAAGCTTTCCGTTGTTTATGAGGACGACCGCATTCTTCTGCTGAACAAAAAAGCCGGAATGTCGGTGCATGCCGATGAAAAGCAGGAAAGCGGAACGCTCATTGACCATGTGAAAGCCTATTTGATGGAAAAAGGAGAGTACGACCCCCAAAAGGAGCAATCCTTTGCCCCGGCGCTCTGCAACCGGATCGACCGAAACACAGCCGGCCTGGTTCTTGCCGCCAAAAACGCCGAAAGTCTGCGTCTGCTGAACGAGCAGATCCGGAAGGGGGGCCTTGACAAGCGCTACCTCTGCATTGCACACGGCATTTTTGAGAAAAAAGAAGCGCTTTTATCCGGGTATCTGCAAAAGGACAGCGGGAAGAATCTGGTGAAGGTTTTCGATCAAAAGCCCTCCTTCGGAGAGCCCAAGGAGATTCTGACCGAATACCGGGTCCTTGCGGAGATCGATCGGCTGTCTTTGCTGGAGGTGCACCTGATCACCGGGCGCACCCACCAGATCCGGGCTCACTTCTCTCACATCGGCCATCCGCTTTTCGGCGACGGAAAATACGGCTCCGGTCGAGAGGATCGGAAGGAAGGAGCCTATTTTCAGGCACTTTGCGCCTACAGACTGACCTTTTGCCCCAAGGGGGACTTCGGGTGTCTTTCCTACCTTGCGGGGAAAACCTTCTCCCTGCCGCCGGAAGAAATTCCTCTGCTTACCCGTTTTCCCTTCTTTTCTCCCGAAAACCGGAACATATAATTTCTTTTCGCCTCATAGGATGATAGCACCGGAAGCGTGTCTCGTCCGTGAGGCGTTTTTTGCGTCCGGCGGTTCCTTTTCCCGGATGTTCCTCTCGAACCGTTTTCTTTACCGTCCTTTTGAATTCTTGAGGTGTATATGCGAAAAGCCAAGGTCTATTTTCTGAACGGTCTGACCGTTTCCTTTGTGGGATTGGTCCTGCGTTTCGCCGCAATGGCCTATACCGTCTATGTCAGCGGAAAGCTGGGTGCAGAGGGCATGGGGCTTCTTTCCTTGGTCTCCTCGGTCCATACGCTGGCTTTAACGCTGGCTTCCTCCGGAGTGAACCTGACCTGCACCCGGCTTTGCGCCGACGCTCTGGCGCTGGATAATTACAGAGAAACCCGAAGAAGTCTGAAGGGCTGTATACTTTACAGCCTGTTTTTCGGGCTTTTTGCGGCGGTATTGCTCTATTCCCTTTCGGGCTTTCTCGGAAATTCCGTGTTAAAGGATCCGCGAACGGTGGTTTGTTTGCGGGCGCTGTGCCCGGTGCTTCCGGTATCCGCCCTGACCGCCTGCTTCTCCGGCTACATGAACGCCTGCCGACGGGCCTTCAAGGGGTCCTTGGTTTCGATTTTTGAAACCGGTCTGAAAATACTTCTGACCGCTTTTTTCTTTTCGTTGCTTCTTTCCAAAGGGCAGGGCGTGGAGGCCGTCACCTACAGTGCGGCCCTTTCGGAAACGGTTGCCTTTCTGCTCCTTTGCCTGATACTCATGGCAGACACTCGGAAAAATCTGCCCAAATCGGGAAAAGCCCTTCCCCGGCTTTCCAAAAGACTTTTAGGCATCTCCCTTCCTTTGGCCGCCGCCGCATGGGTGCGCTCGGCCTTAGTCACCGCCGAGCATATTCTGATTCCGCGGGGTCTGCGTGCATACGGCGTGGAAAAAGCCTTAGGGACCTACGGAATCATGCACGGCATGGCCCTGCCGGTCCTTTCCCTATGCCATCCTGACCCCGTTCACCTCGCTCCTCATGCCCGAAATTGCCCGTTTCAAGGCAGAGAAAAAGGAAAAAAACATCTCCTTCTGTACCGCTCTGACCCTGCGGCTCACCCTGCTTTTCGCCTTCGGCTGTTCGGCGCTCTTCGTGCTTTTCGGAGAGGAGCTGGGCTTCGCCCTCTATAAAACCGAGGGGGTGGGCCACATGATCTCTCTTTTCGCCCTGCTGATACCGGTGATGTACGCCGACACCGCCACCGACTCGGTTCTGAAGGGGCTGGGAGAGCAGGTCTACTGCATGAAGGTCAACATCGCCGATGCGGCCATTTCTCTGCTGCTGGTGACCTTTCTCGTGCCGAGAATGGGTGCCTACGGCTATCTCATCACGGTTTTCCTTTCCGAATGCTTCAACACCTTCTTCAGCGTGCAGAAACTACGGAAACGCACCGGCTTCACCCTCTCCTTTCTGCGTTCCGTACTGCTCCCCGGTGCCTGCGCCTTCCTTTCGGCCTCCCTTGTGAAGCTGTTGTGGAATTTTCTTAAGGGCGAACGGTTCGGCTTCTGGCTGCTCTTCCCGGCACTGGTCCTCTTCCTTTTGCTCTATCTGCCCCTGCTCTCCCTGACAAAAGCCCTGTTTCCTCAGGACAAACGCTATTTCAAAAGACTTTTCAAAGGAAAATGAAAGCCCGATGTTCCGCTTGACCGCTCCTCCAAAAAGAATTTCCATACAAAAGGGGCTGTTAAAAAATTCTTTCGGAATTTTTTAACAGCCCCTTTGCTTTTCATCGGAATCTTTTACTTTTGGGTGGGATAAGTGGTCTTTATCAGATAATAAACGGGAACCGCAGTGGAATTTTCCATCGGCTTCAAGAGTCTCAAAATGCGGTAATCCACGCCTACACCCTTGGAAACAGCAACCACGATGGGCTCGCCGGTCATCTCCACCTTGGTGTTCTCCTCGTCGAAGAAATGTACGGTGCATTTGAACCCGTCCGGACCGCCGATCCCTGTTTCCAGATAATAAGGGGAACTCTCGATGAGCTTAGCGTTCTGCTCCGGAGTGAGAACGGTTACGGCCTTCTTCGTATCTCTGTGCAGCACAAGAACCTCTGTTTCGGTGGCATACCAAAGGTCACCGTTATAAAGCGATCCCCGGTCCACAATGTCCTTCACCGGCAGCTTCTTGATCAGATTCTCCTTCAGATCGTATACATATACGGAGGTGTCAGAGCTCTTTACAACCAAATCGTAGTTATAGTCCGTGCAGGAGGATTCACTGGCGTACAGTCTTTTCTTTCCCTCGTAAAGGAAGGAATTCTGGCCGTCATCCATAATCAGGTATTTGCCCTGCACGGTAACCTGTTCTGCGCCGGGAACCATGCTCTGCAGATCCACGGCAACCTTGCCGTCGGTTCCGAAAATTTGTGCCACATCGTTCTCCATGATGCGGTTGTTCTCAATGGCGGACACCTGCAGAGCAACACAATCGTCATTGATCGCAGTCAAGACCTTGCCCACAACATAGTCCATATCCACCCGGGCGGCTTTTCCGCAGCTTAAATCCAGCCGATAGGTAAGCAGGTCATGCTTTCCCTTGCTGTCATAATAATCATACTCTTCACTGTCGTCGGGCACACGGATAGAACCCTGACCGAATAGAAAGTTGCCGACAGACCACGATTCCAAATTCACAGCGCCCGAAGGGAGATTCAAAATGCTCTCGGTGATCGTGTAGAGATATTTGCCGTCCTTATTGAAAACATCTGCTCCCTTGATGTAATAATCGCCAACCCGATTTGTTCCGTAAACAGCGATCTTCTTGAATTCGTCCGTCTCGGTCTGCAGTTCACCCTTCAGGTCTACATAAATACGGGTGCCGTCCTTGTCCACGACCATACCGTCGGTAACGGTTGCCACGCCGACCTCCCTTTTACCGTTGCGGGTGTAGAGGGTGACTTCGGCCTCGTCGTCGCTGTTGGTCTTCGTGGAATAGAAAATGCCATGAGCCAGATAGATCATGCCGGACTGGTTCACATCCTCCGATGCTTTGTCCAGTTTGGCATCGGCAATAAAGGCGTTGGCGGCCATGTCATACAGGGAATACTGCGTCCCGTTTTTCTTTTCTTCCATAACAACCACCAACCCGGAATCATCGGTGCCACCGAAAGTGACCTTCTCCGGGAGAGAGGTAAGGGTTGTCAGCTCATAGGAATATTCGCCCTCACACTCAATTGCCAGGCCACTGCCACAACCGGTAGCTGTCAGCAGGAGGACCGCCGCCAAAACAGATGCAGCCAGAAGGGTCCGCAATTTCTTCATACCTTTTCTCCTTTTTTACCTTATGAATGTTTTTCAATGTCAAAAAACATTCATTTTTTTCATTGTAGCATAAGATGTTTCATTTGTCAAGGATACGGACCTACAGACACACGCCCCTGCGGCTTTCTTTTCCTTCCCGGCGCCTTTTTCAACCAAAAATCAAGAAAGGGACCATTTCCAAAAAACAGAAAAACCCTTGATCTACAAGGGTTTTCTGTGCTGTAGTTTTTATGCTGCAAAGATGGTGGAGACAATTGGAATCGAACCAATGACCTCTTGCATGTCAAGCAAGCACTCTAACCAGCTGAGCTATGCCTCCGTTTAAGCAAGAGGTATGATACCATATCGCTCTCGCTTTGTCAATAGAAAACAGGAAAATTTTCCGGAATATTTACAGTTTTGTCCAGAATGCGAGACGAATCAAAAAGGAATACCGGAAAACGGTTGAGCCCCGCGACCTTTATAAACCGAAAGCTGCCCTTATCCCCACCGCCTTAAAAGTCCCTGATCGCTTCCGTTTCCCAGCATCTGCTCCCCTCCGCACTTCTATGCGGATTGAAATTTATTTCGTTTTTTTCATCCGTTCTTCCGAGCAAATAATCCAAAGAAACATCAAAATAATCCGCAAACCTTATAAGAGTGTCGTAGTCCGCCTCCCGCTCTCTGTTTTCGTATCTGCTGATACTGTTTTGGTTCATATTCAGGTCAAGAGCGAGCTTCAATTGAGAAATAGTTCTTTCTTTTCGCAAAGATCTGAGTCGAAATTCCATTTTTATGACCATGGCTTTCGCACAGCGAAAGCATCCTTTTTTGCGGAATTGGGGCTGGTTTTGCGGAGCAAAATCGCCATCGCTCCGATGGCGAAAGCCACAAAACGCGTTTGAAAGATTTATCTTTCAAACTTCTCACCTTTTTTCAAAAAAACTATTGACAATATTATGTATGGTATAATCACAATATCCCAATTTGGTATATTTCAATCGGTTGCGGCCTGTATTCTTGCTTGCAAGAGCAATTTTGCCGTAGTTTACACCCCATCTTATAAAATGGGATCCCTTTCAGAAGGGCTTCCATACAAGAAATCCTTTCGCAACACACGACTATACCGGACGCACGCATTCGGTCTTTGATTGTGTTTCCCGTTCGGCAGAAAACGGCTGCTGCTACGGAATTCCCTGGAAACACGGCTATGTGTATCACAGCACGGTCGGGTCCACACCGATTGGGATGCCTCTGTTGCCGATACAGTTGATCGAGGCCGGAACACTGTTGGTTCTGTTTGCCGTGCAGTTGTTCTTGTTTTTGCATAGGCACCGCACAGGACGCAACACCGTTTTTTACTTTTTTGCATATCCGGTCGTTCGATTCGTTCTCGAATTTTTCCGCGGCGACGCAGAACGAGGCAAATTATTGGGACTGTCCACCTCCCAATGGGGGAGTGTTCTGATCATAGGCATCCTGATGGCCGTAATCATCATCCGCCGTCATCGGTCCCAAAATGCCAAAACACCGTCGGCAGTTGACTGAAGTGGTTCTTTCAGCACGCCGTCAGAATAAAAAACGGGCCGTCGCTCCTGCATATTTCTATGCATTTGCGACAGCCCCTTGTCTGTTTCGCACTACGCACTCAACCTGCCTGAAGGCATTAAAGTAAGCGGTTGTTCCATGTCTTTCGGCAATGTTCAACCGCTTTTTTCTCTTTTCGGGCTTGTCTTAATGCGACAGCCCCTTCTTACAAATTCTTTTTGTATGCCGATATAAAGTCCCCCAAATGAAGATTTCCGACTTCTCTGCAATTATACAATTCTAACCAGAGCCTTGAAAAGCACAAAACCGGAAATTTCCCCGGAATATTTTGCAGGAGCGCTCCACAGACCTCTGAAAACCGTCAGATTTCCCGTTGTTCCCTGCTTTCCGGCTCCTCTTTTGCATCCTCCGGAGGAAGCCCTTCCCTGCTTTTTTCCCCAATCCGGGCGGGAAAGCTCTCCACGCCGGCAGAAACTGCGTCCTCATAGGCTCTATGCTCCGGCGCACCTGCCGCCGCTTCTCTTCTTTCCTTTCTCCGGAAGATGAAGCTGCACACGACAAAGGACAACAGCGCCAGAAGCGTTCCGGCGGCCACATCCAGAACCGAATGCTGTTTGACAAAAACCGTGGACAGGCAGATGAGCACCGTCAAAAGGGCAGAAGAAATCCGCAAGGGGAGGTTGTGCCGCAAGGGGCCTCTTGTGAAGGTGGTCAGATGCGCCACGACCGCTTCGTAGCAGTGAAGACTGGGAAACACATTCACCGGGTTGTCAGCACTGTAGATGATTCGGCAAAGAAAGGCGAAAAAGCCGGAGCCTGGGTCAGCCGGGCGAAAATCCACAGTGGTGGGAAAGAGCACAAAGAGCACATAGCAGAGAATCATCCCCGGATACAGGCACCATAACTGCTTCCGGAACCCCCTTTTGTCCTTCAGCCAGACATAGCACAGGGTGGCCGGTATATAGAGATACCAAAGAATATAGGGTATGACAAACGCCGGCACAAAAGGAATTTTATCGTCCAAAGAAACATGAATCACCCTATACTCCAGGCCGATATGCTGAATGAAAAAATAGTAAATGCCGAACACCGGGAAAAAAAGAAACCAAAGCCCGTCCCGGTGGTCTCTCCATAAGATGCGAAAAATTTTTTTAACGAAATTCATGAGTTTCTTCTGCCTTTTTCTTCTTTTGTGGGGGCATTGTAGCATACAAGGCCGCAAAAGTCAATAACAGGGTCGGCAACCGAAGCAAAAGCTGCCGAATTGCCGAATTACAGCCTGTCCTTTCCGATGAAAACGGCTTTTTTCTGTTTTTCAGAACTTTCCTCTGTTCCTCCGGCAAGCTGACCCCCACCCCTCTGCCTTTATTTATTCCCCGATTCCGTCATTTGTTTCCCGCTCCCCGGTTATTGCCCGGCTCCGGCGTTTGTTTCCGGTTTCGGCATTTGTTTCCCGTTTCGGCATTTGTTTCCCGTCTCCGGTTATTGCCCGGCTCGTCATTTGTTTCCCGATCGGTTATTGATGATTGACTGGGCCGCACGCCGCAAGAAGCGCAACGCATTTCAAAAATTTCTTGCATTTCCCGGTCGGATATGCTATACTGAGTCTATGCGGGCATGGCGGAATTGGCAGACGCATAAGATTTAGGATCTTACGCCTCCGGCGTGCAGGTTCAAGTCCTGTTGCCCGTACCATAAAAGGGCTACAAAATAGATGTAGCCCGTGAAAACCCCGATTTTATCGGGGTTTTCACCGTTTATACGGCAAAATTTCAGCGAACCGTTTTGACAGATATAAAAATGATGTTTTCCCTTTGTTGGATGTCTTGAACTCTCACACAACCGAATAATGATACACAGGCAGATAGAAATCAAAAATCTATCTGCCTTTTTTATTACCCTAAAAAGGAGAAATCAGATATGCTACAGAAAGAATTAGCCAAACGGCTCAGGGCTCGGTACGACACCAAGATGGACGGCAACGGATGGCTGGAGGTGTCCTCGGACGGCATCCCCCTCTGCCGGATAAAATACAACGGTCAATTTCTAAGCAACGCCGACAAAAACCTCTCGGATGAATACCGCAGTAAAATTGCAGATATTCAGGATGAGATTTCTACGGTGCGGGAATATGTCGGACTGTACGAACACGCGCCGCAGAAAATTCTTATCATAACGACCGCCGCTCGCTCGGAGCTGCTGACCGACACTATGCGGCAGATACGCTGTCCGCCCTTCCGCAAGCGATTTCATGAATATATCGAAAGTGAGGAAAATCCCATGATCTACCTAAACGAACGGCATCGGGCAAGATTTGTCCTTGCCGCAAGGAATGTGCGCAAAGATAACTTTGCGTTGCTGTCGGCACTGTATCTGCTGACGGCAGACGGACGGCTGTGGAGCTGCTGCAAGCACCACATTGCCGCAAACACCGTCTTTTTTGAGAAAATCAAACTCTATGATTGCTCCGAGAAAGCCTATACCCTCATTGTGCGGCGAAGGACTTGACTCTCGGTACAAAGCATATCACCGTCTCGGATCTGGCGGATGCCGATCTTGTGCCGTCCATGCTGTTCCGCACGATCTGCAATGCTGTGGCCATCCGCCGATTCGGACTCGTAGCCGTAAAGGAGAACTGCCATGATTAAGCTAAAAATCCGTTATTACAACGCTCAGGCCGACATCCGCTTCCCCTGCACGGAAAAGGTATTGAAAGAGGCGCTTGCCGAGATCGGCGCAGAGCAGGTACGACCGCTGGAATTGTATGTGACCGAGGTGGTATTCCCCGAAGAACTCGACTTTCTGCAAGACAGATTCGCAAATCTGGATGAGGTCAATTACCTCGCCAAGCGCATGGACAGCTTCTTCGGGGACGAGGAATATCAGTTCTATGAAGCCATGAAGTTAGAGGGCTTTGATACGCTTACCGACCTCATCAATCTGAGCTTTAATCTGGGTAGATATCCGCTGATTCGGGATATCGGGGACATGGGCAAAATCGGCAGAGAGTATTTGCTGACAGTCAACGGCTGCGTGCCGGCACACGATGAGGATGACCCGAAATATGCAGAGTTCGGACGGGAACTGATACAGTCCGGCAACGGCATATTTACCGAACACGGAATGCTGTTCGTGGACGAAAACACGCCGTTCCAAAGGCCGTATGACGGGCAGACCTTCCCACCGTATTTGTATGATCCAGATGTGCTTTGCGTTGCCAAGGCCGAGTATGACGGCAAAACCAAATATCTGTATTTTCCCTGTGAGGAGGAAGCCATCGACAAGGCGTTCGCAAGGCTTGGCACAACGGCGGATGAGGTGAAAATCACGCTGGAGGACTTCAATACAGACAGCCCCGAATGGTTCGGGCGATTCCGTGAGATCGCCGCCAAGAAAGGCGTTTATGAACTGAACCGGCTGACCGCCGCCGTTAATACGCAGGATATGGATCTGAAAAAGCTGTGGTCAGTGGCGGAATATGCCGAAGCCGAGGACGCCGAGCAGCTCACAAGGCTGGCAAGAAATATCGGGTGCTTCACCTTCATTGAGGGGGCAACAGGCTATGCCGAGGTGGGAAGATTTTTTACCGAAACCGAGGACAGATATATTCTTGATCTTGAAATGGAAGATTATTTTGACTATGAGGGATTCGGAGAATATATCTCGGATAAATTTTACGGCAAATTTGTTTGCAACGGCTTTATCTACAACGACACCGACACCAGTCTGCTCGACATCTTATATCAGGACGAGCCTATGACGATGGGAGGAATGTAAATATGATCACCGCAATTATCCGCAATAAAGAGAACACTCTTGTGCTGGATTTCCCGCGCAGTATTTATGACCTTTATGAAAAGCTGCAGTCAGTCGGGATCATGCGCTCACCGAAGCAAATCACGCTGACCGACAATGAGAACGAGAACATCGGCGTAAAGCTGTTCAGCGATAACGATTTCGGACGGCACTTGCTTTTCACGCTGAATGAAGAAAACACGCTGAACGATGCCAACCTGCTGACGCTCATTGTGCAGGCGGCCGATGAGGACATCAAGGAGGCTCTGGAACAGGATATCCTCTATGACCAATATGGCTCGATGAACGAGGTGGTCGCTGCTGTCCGCCAAATGACGCAGGACGCAGGCCCCGTAAAGGCTGTGTTCTTCTGTCCGCTGGTGGGAAATATCGACGAGGGCGACGGAGATATGTTCACGGTCGGAGATTCCTACCTTGCCGACAGCGAGGATGAAATCAACGACGCATTAAAAGAATACACCGCCAACGACGAAAATGATATGGCAACCTACTATAACAAGGATGACGGCTTGAGTGAAAAGCTGACCTCGGCTGTATGGTCGGTGGAATTACACGGCGACAAGCTGTTCGGACGAATTGATTGCAGCCTCAAGGAAGCGCTCACGGCAGAGGAAACGGAAGCTCTCCGGGACTGGCTTACGGGACAGTGCTCGGACGGCCTCGGCGAAGGCTTCGAGCAGCAGCCCATTGATACGATGGACGGCGAGCTGTTCGTCTCCTTCTGGAACAGCGGCGATGACTACGCCATGATGACCGAGGACGAATTTGAGGATCATCTGCAAAATACCGAAATGACGATGGGAGGAATGTAATATATGGCCTTGCTTTTTTCTGCGGTGACCGTAACCGCAGGCAATGAAGAATTTGAATTTACGGTCGGTGGGATACCGAGAGAGTACGACGACCTCGTCGGCTGGACAGCCTTTGATGACTTTATGGAGAATGTCGATGCGGAAACAGAGGTCAGCGTACACGCCGAAGCCTATTTGTACGGCGGTGAGGAAACCGTAACGGCAACACCCGAAGAAGTTGCCTATCTGATGATGCGCATGGAACGGGATGAAAATTTCCTTGCCGGACATTGCGACAACATCGAGGATGTCGACTTCTCCTTTTTACGACCGCCGGAGGAATATTACGGAATGGAGATGAACTGATGACAGATAAAGCAAAACCGCCGCAGCCCATGGCGTTCAAGAACCTTGCCGAGCTGAAACGGTATATTAAACTCGGCACGGAATTCAAAGCGACAAGACACAAATACCACCCCGACATCGTTGGGCTGACCCGTGTAGTGACAAAGGTGCAGACCAACGGCTTTTATTCGAAAATCAAGGATGAGCCGAACCATCGGTTCTCCGACTGCAATGGAGGCAAAGGCTTTTTCACTGAGCTCGGCAAGGCCGGCGGATATATCTTTGACGGCACTGCGGTTAAGGTGTTGGACAAGCGCGGTGAAAACGGAGTCATCTACGAATTGGAATTTTACAGAGAAAACACGGAGGTAAACAGCATGAACGAATATGACCGCCTGTACAGACAGGCACAAAGGTACAGAGAAATGTATCCCGAAGGCACAAGAATTTTGCTTTTGCACATGGGCGACGATCCCCGTCCCGTTGAGGACGATATGCGCGGCACGGTAAAGTATGTGGACGATATGTGTACCCTGCACTGTGCTTTTGATAATGGCAGACAATTGGGGCTTATCCCCGGCGAGGACAGCTTTCGCAAACTCACCGAAGAAGAACTTGCCGAGGAGCAAAACGAAGATATGGATGAGGACAGCGGCCCCGTTATGGGAATGTGAGGTGAAACGGAAAAAGCAAACAGGCAACGGTCGGATGATCTATGCCGATCAAATATCTGGATATGTTCGCAGGCATCGGCGGCTTTCGGTCGGGGCTTGACAGACTCGGCGGCTTCGAATGCGTCGGCTCCTGCGAAATAGATATATACGCAAAGCAGGCGTATGACGCCATATACCCCACGGAAGGAGAGTTATATTTTGCAGACGCAAGAACCATTGATCCATTTCTGCTGCAGAACACTTTGACATTGTTTATGCTGATACCGAGTTCTGCCGCAATATGAGCATATCCTTTGCCCACAATTCGCAATTTGCGTATTTTACCCTTTTGTAAATCGGTCATAGTGTTCCTCCTTTGAGGGTGTCCTCACTATCCACTGAACATGAGAATGCCGAATTTACGAAACTTTCTGAAAAAAGTCAAAAAAAATAATGCCCACCGAAGAAAAATCCTCAATGGGCAAGGGATTGGTATATTAAGCATTTAACGAATCGGTATTCAAAAGAAATTCATAAAGCCCGATGTGAAGAATGCCGTCCTCATCCGTCCATGACTTCATATGCGTTTTGCTGATAATGATCTTCTTGAAAAAGTCCTGGGTGGATTTGAGCGGGCGAAGCTCGGTTTTCATCTTTTCCGGATCGTGGACATCCAGTGCGGATTGAATATAGTACCGCTTATTACCGTTGTTGACGACAAAATCAATTTCACATTGCTTTTTTGTATGTTTTCCTTCGGCATTAGTTTCGGTTATTTCCACAACACCGACATCGACCGAATATCCGCGACACAGTAGCTCGTTATAAATGATGTTCTCCATAATATGAGTTTCTTCCTGTTGACGGAAATTCAATCTGGCATTGCGAGGCCCGACATCAACGCAGTAGTATTTGTTCGGGTAAGAAAAATATTGTTTTCCTTTGACATCGTATCGTTGCGCTTTGGTAAACAGGAACGATTCGGTCAGATGCTGAAGGCATCGAACGAATTATTACCTCGCTGTAATAGGAAAGGATCATCGTATGTATATTATCAAAAACGCTTTAAAGTGCATTGGCAGATCCAAAGGAAGAACCATCCTGATCGGCGCAATCGTGCTTGTTATTGCGCTTTCCTCCTGTGTGGGCCTGTCCATCCGTCAGGCCGCCGAGAGTGCCCGGGAAGAAACGCTGGCTTCCATGTCGGTGACGGCCACGATCGCCTTCGATCGGTCTGCCATGATGTCCAAACTGAACGGAAGTGGAACGGGCTTCGACCGCAATTCTTTTTCCGATATGATGGGGATGTCCTCTTCCCTTTCCTTGGAAGAATATCAAACCTATGCCTTAGCCCCTTCCGTGGAAGACTTCTACTATTCGTTGACCTCTTATGTCAACGGAACCGACAGCTTTATACCCGTCAGCACCGACAGCGAGCAGGGAGAAGGCACCGAACAACCGCTCCAGGCTCCCGCCGATTCTGACAGGCAAAACGGGATGATGGGCGGAAAGGGAAACAAAGTATTCGGCTCGAACAGCGACTTTACGGTTGTCGGATACAGCGGCGAAAGCGCCATGACCCCTTTTCTGAACGGCACGGCGACCATCGGCCAGGGAACGGTCTTTGGCACAGATACGGCAAACTATGACTGCATCATCACCGAAGAATTGGCCGCCTTCAACGGGTTATCGGTGGGCGATTCCGTTCAGATTTCCAATCCAAACAACGAGGAAGAGCTGTACATGCTCCGGATCGTCGGTATTTATTCCGATTCCTCTGCCAACGAAAGCAGCTTCTCCATGTTCGGCTCCACCTCGAACGACCCGGCCAATAAAATTTATATGAACTATGCAACCCTGCAGGAAATGATCGTTTCTTCTGAAGCAACTGCGGCTGAATTGACGGAAGAGGATGCGGAAAGTACGGTCAGCCCGTTAAGCGGAATGCTGACCGGCACCTATGTGTTCGAAAGCGTGGAAGACTATGAAGACTTTGAAGGGGAAGCCCGCGCCCTTGGTTTGGACGAATCCTACACGGTATCCTCCTCCGATGTATCTGCGTATGAAAACAGCATGATTCCGCTCAATACCCTGAGCACCATGGCCGGATATTTTCTGATCGTCATTCTGGCCATCGGCGCCATTATTCTGATTGTGCTCAACATCTTCAACATCCGGGAGCGTAAGTACGAAATCGGTGTCCTGACTGCTATGGGAATGAAAAAAGGAAAGGTTGCCCTTCAGTTCCTGACGGAAATTTTTATTGTGACGCTTGTAGCCGTCTTCATCGGAGCGGGGATCGGTTCCGTAAGCTCGGTGCCCGTGACCAACAAATTGCTTGAGAATCAGGTGGCGTCTCAAGTGTCGCAATCGGAACAGATTGAACAGAATTTCGGACGGGGATCCATGCCCGCCGGCAATAGTTCAACGAAAGGCGGAAAAGGAAATTTCTTTACGGATATGCTGGGAACAAACAATGAAAATTCCTATGTAACGGAGATTCGTTCTGCTATGAACCTCACGGTTGTACTGCAGATGCTCGGCATCGGTGTTTTGCTGACGCTGATTTCCGGTATGGTCTCCATTCTATTTGTCATGCGCTATGAGCCGCTGAAAATTCTTGCGAACAGAGATTAAGGAGGAAAAATCCATGTCGGTATTGTCATTAAACAACATCTGCTTTTCCTACGATCGCACGCCGGTCCTGCAGAATATATCCTACGATTTTGAAGAAGGAAAAATGTATTGTATCTCCGGGAAATCGGGCGCCGGAAAAACCACCTTGCTTTCGGTGCTTTCCGGACTCGCCGAGCCGAACAGCGGTTCCATCTGCTATGACGGAAATGATATTAAAAAAATCAACAAGTATACATTCCGCAGCAAATATATCGGCGTGGTCTTTCAGAGCTTCAACCTGGTCACCAAATTCACAGCGGTTGAAAATGTGGTTCTGTCCATGGAAATTGCGGGCGTAAAGGGCATAAATAAAAAGAAGAAAGCCTACGAGCTTCTGGAGAGCGTGGGGCTGGACACCGACGAAGCCAACCGCCGGGTCTTAAAGCTGTCGGGAGGACAGCAACAGAGAGTGGCAATCGGCCGGGCTCTTTCCTATGACGCTCAGGTTCTGTTGGCAGACGAGCCGACCGGGAATCTGGACAGCGATACCCAACAGGACATCCTGCAGATTTTCAGAAGTCTCGCAGACAGCGGAAAGTGTGTCATTCTGGTCAGTCACTCTTCCGAAGTGGCCAAAGCCTGCGATCAAATATATACTTTGCAAAGAATTTCCGGTAAATCGGCACGCCGGTAGACCGTTGTCCAAAAGCCTGTGCCTATACAAAAGCCTGAACGGGAAGGCAGAAATATAAAGGAGGAGTAAAAAGCTCTGACAGAGCTTTTTACTCCTCCTTTGCAACATGGCTCTTGCCGGCCAAAGGCCGTCGTTTTGCAATCAAGGGCAAAACCGCCGTTGCCAAAGGAACGGGGCATCTTCCGAGGTGCCCTTATTTCTTTTTCTTTTTCAGCAGGAAGAACGCTGCCCCGCCGCCGAGGACAAGAACCGCCGCCACGATCAGAACGATATACAGGGTTGCCGAGGAAGGGTTCTCCTCGTCGGAAGTTCCCGAGCCGGAAGCAGCGGTTTTCGTGCTTTCCGAAACCGTTCCGTCCGGGGAAGCCGGTTCGGAAGCGGGCGTAGATGCAGAAGTCGGCAGGGGAGTAGGCGTGGGTATCACCGGAGCGCTTACCTCCAGAATCAGATTCACATTGTCCAGAATTGATCCGTCGCTTTCCACGATCACCGCCCTCATCCCCGATTCCACAGCCGTATCCTCCGGACAAAGCTTGTTTTTCGCATCCACAAAGCCCACCTTCGCTCCTCCTCCGGTGACGGTGAAGAGGGCGGAAAGCTCCTTTGCAGTGGTTCCGTCGGGAATTCCGGTCAGCTTGCCGTCTTCGCTTTTCACACTGTCGTTTTCGATGAGAGAAGCGGTGTTCAACACAGCCTTGAAATTCTCCAGATAATCTCTCTGAATCTCCTCAAGGACCTCTTTCAGGCTCCGGTGGTCGGCGTCCCCTTCCACAGGAACCGGCGTGCTTAAATACTGTTTGCCGTTCAGAATATTCAGTGCGATCTCTCTGCCGTAGTTGTAATAGGTACTCAGATTGGACACGCCCATGGTGTCGTTGCCATCGGTGATTTTCTTGCCGGACTGCACCTTCTTTTCGGCTTTGGCGAAGAAATTGGACCACATCCGGTAATAGTAGTCCTCCATCAGACCGTTCAGGGAGCGGTTGGCATAGTTGCCCAGGTCTATGGTGCTCCAGTTGGTAATCAGCATCACCGCATCCAGCTTCATCAGATCCACATCAAAGTCCCCGTAGGTGCCGGTGCGCGTATCGTTCACCCAGGTGTCCACTCTTCCCACCCATTTTCCAAGCAACTCGTTTTCCGAGAAAGCCGCCAGCTCATCGATCAGCTGCATGGCACGGAGGAACCTGGTTTTGTTGGCGTGGAAGGTTTCATAGTCCGCCTCCTGCGCCGCCTTGAAGGCATTGGCTAAGCATGCGGTGGCATCGCTGCTCAGTCTGGTTGTCAGAAGTTCCACCAGGTCGTAAATATAAGTTTCTTCATCCTTCAGCTCGTCATAATAGCCGATCAGCTGCTTGAGCGTGGCAGAAAAGATCGGTTGAGCATAGGAAGGGTTGAAGTATCCTCCGGTATAATCGAACTTGGGATAGTTGGTGATGGCATTGTTGATGGTGGTGCCGTCTACCGTGTTGGTACCGTAAATCGTTTTGCACAGATCCGCCCAGGTGCCGGAGGCCACCGAACTGCCGTAGCGCCGTTCTGCATAGTCCTTGATCCAGGTGCGGTAAGTCACTTCGGCAGAATCGCTCCAGCCCAATTCCCAGAACAGATCGAAAACCACCGGGTTCCGCTCGGTGCCCTCGCTGGTCAGTCCGATGCCCTTTATGTGTTGCGCATTCTTCTGTGCATTTCTGAAATTCTGGATCATCCTGTTCAGGCTCAGATGTGCGCCCTCTCTTCCGCCGTAGTCCTCCAGAATGCAGAGGCACCAGGAGGTTCCGCCGAATTCATGGCCGCCATAGTTGGTCGTGTTTGTCCAACGGGGACTTTGCACGGAAGCCAAATCCAGCAACAGGATATGGTCTTCCCGATCCTCGCCCCAGCCCTCCACCACTTCGGGCAGAGGATTTTCCCACCAGGACTGTATCACCCAGACTGCGTCGCTGTTTTCCTCTAAAAGCTTATCCAGAACCGTCCGGCTCATCTGAGCCTTGTTGAAGCTTTTGTCCAATTGGAAGCCGGAGGAAATCTCATGCAGGAAGTCGCCGGCATAGTAGTCGCCGATTCTGCCGTAGATCTGATTCTGGACTTCATAGAACTTCTGGGCCAGCGAATCAAAGCCGGGGAAGGTGGTATTCAGCGCATAGGGACGGGTAAAGCCGGCCCAGGAGCCGGTAGAGGTCATGAAGGAGCCCACATTTTCAAATCCCTGCTTCTTCAATGTGGCGTCTGCCTTTTCCGCAAAGTCGGTGGGCAGGGTGCCGGTGAAGGCCTGCAAACAGGGATCGGCGCCCATAACTGCCAAATACCGCTGGTTTCTCCGTGCCATTTCCACGGTATCTTCCATCCATGTGAAGGACACCGGGCCTCCGGTTCCTTCCAGGTTGCCCATCAGCCACCAGGCTTTCCAGGTGTAGCCCGAAACGAACTGCAGGGCTTCTCTTGCGCTGTAGCCGTAGTTTTGCAGATACAAGACCCAAAGCGCTTCCGTGGCCGTGGTATCCAGCACCACATTCACCCCTGAGAGCATCAGATAATCCAATTCCCTCTGCCACTCATCGAAACCGTAAAAGGGCATGGTATAGGAAAGTGTGCAATAGTTGTAGGCATAGCGGACTTCATAAGGCGATTCCTTATAGATGGTTTTCTCCACCGGAACCACCTTTTCTGGCATCTTGGTCTGTTTGGTCTCCTGAGAGATATGTACATTGCAGAAGTATTTCAGATAGTAATTCAAGCCCGAAGCCACCGAAACGCCTTCATTTCCCTTGATATGGATCTTTCCGTCTTTGTCGGTGATTTCATAATAATCATTGCCGTTAAGCAACGGAGCTCCGATCTCAAAGGTAAAATAGGACAGATACTCCTCGCCTAAAATTCTGGAAACCAGACCTTCCAGGGCGGCAACGGTATCCTCCTTGGTGTAGGTATCCTTGATGTCGTATTTCCCGTTTGCGTCCTTTATGGCAGAAAGATCCACATTGCAGTTCTTTTTCAGCCATTCTTCATAGGAAGAAACCGAAAAGGTGTCGGAAATTTCGGCCACCGGGTCGGCGGTTTTTTCGCCGTAGACCTCCAATTCCGAAATATATGTGGAGGCACTGCTTCCTTTTGTGGACATCAGACTGAGCACTCTGACGATTCTGTAGGACTTCTGGCTTTGAATTTCAAAGACCAGACCGTCCGCGTCTGCCTTTTCCGGGGCGGTCATGGTTCCGATCCGGTCAAAGGTTCTGCCGTCGGTACTGCCATACACATTGAAGGCCGTGTCGTAGCTACGCACCTCGCTCACCTTTAAGGGCTGCTTGATGACCACTTTCTCCAATTTGTAGTTGGCTTGCAGATCCACCTCCGCATAGAGGGGAATCTCTCTCCCGCTCCAATAGGTCGTGTCGTCACCGTCTGTGATGACCGCGGCATTGCTGCTGTTTCTGTTTGCGTAAGCGGGTTTGCCTAAGGCAATATTCTCCTCCCCATCGGCAAAAGCCGTCTGAAGAGGCAGCACTGCAAAAGCCGAAAAAACCATAACCAGCGAAAGCAGAAGCGCCGGAATTCTTCCTCTTTGATTCATAGGTTCCTCCTGATTTGGTTGAACTTCAAAATATGTTCAAAATTCTAAAAGTATATTTAGTATATCATAAATTGTTTTTGAACGCAATGAACAGATTCACTAAAAAGGTGCGGACAAAAATGTGCACATCCACCAACGCTCGGGAAAATCCGGAATTCTCGCTCCAAAAGTTGACATTCGACAAAAAATATGATACACTGGGCATAAAATAAAACGGCGGAGGGAAGATGTACATGGCGCACATTCCAAAATGCGGAACCGCAGAATTGCAGATCCCCGATTTCCGGGCCGCCCTGTCACAGTCGTTGCTTCCGCAGGAGGACTACGACAGCGAAAAATGGCTCTATGTACCCTGTCGGTACGATGAATTCCGGTACATCCTGGGCACCAAAGGGAAAAAACCCTTGATCTGCATCGGAATCAATCCCAGCACCGCCCGTCCGGACGCTCTGGATAACACGCTGAAAAGCGTGGAGCGCACGGCGCTTTTCAACGGATACGACTCGTTTCTCATGTTCAATTTGTATGCCCAGCGGGCAACAGATCCGGACTATATGGAGCGAACCTTCAATTCTCTTTTGCACCGGCAGAACATGGCGGCGTTTACCTACATTCTGGAAAATGCGGGAAGACAGCCTGCTATCTGGGCCGCATGGGGAACAATCATTGAAAAAAGGGAGTATTTGTTTGATTGCATGGCGGAGATGGTGTCTCTGGGGGAACAGTACGGTGCGCAGTGGTACACCTGTGGCAAGCGGTCCGCAAAAGGACACCCTCATCACCCCCTGTACTTAAAAAAGAACAGCCCCCTTGAAGAGTTTGACATCGCAGAATACCTGGAGTGCACACGCACCAAAAGCCTCCGGAGGCCAAAGCCTGCGCCGATTTTTTCAGCAGGATAGACATCACATCCGGAAAACGCAAAGAAAGGATGCGCTCGTGAAAACCGAAAAAGAAAAAAGGACGGGATTTATCCGCGGTCTTTTCCTGATTCTGACGCTTGGCTGTTGCCTTTTGATCTTTCTGAACTCGGCGGCAGATTCCGAAGTTTCGGGAAAGCAAAGCGGAACCATCACCGAGGCGCTTGCACCCGTGGTGATTCCGAATTACGACCAGCTCTCTCCCGGTGAGCAGAAAACACAGAAAAACGAATTGGGCAGTTTGGTGCGCAAAGCCGGGCATTGTTTGGAATTCATGGCACTGGGCCTTTGCTCTTTCTCCTTTTGCCTGACCTTCCGAAAAAAGAACGATCGGCAGGGGAGGCTTTTTCTTGCCTTTTTGTCCGCCTTGGCATTCAGCGTTCTGTACGCTGTTTCCGATGAAATACACCAGATCTTCGTTCCGGGAAGAGCCTGTGAATTTGAAGATGTTGTCACCGACACCATGGGCATTCTTTGCGGAATGCTGGTGCTTGCCGGACTGGTAAGGGCCAAAAGAGCCAAGGAAGCTGCCGGGCAAAGCAGCTTCACCCTCCAATGAAACGGAATCTTCTATAGGTAGGAGTGCTTCGATCCCCCGATGCACCCCTTTTTTGAGAGCGGACAGGCTTGCCCCGGGGACCTGTTTGCTTTTTAGGCTCTTTCTGTTGAAAAAGATTTGACAATAGGGAAGAAAAGGTATATAATCACCCTGTAGTTTGGTATTTTGAAAGGAAAAATTTTATGGCACAGGAAAAAATGGTCGGTCAGATCACGGACATGGAAAAGGATTTTGCCCAGTGGTATACCGATGTGGTGAAGAAGGCAGAGCTTGCCGATTATTCAGGCGTGAAGGGCTGTATGGTCATCCGTCCCTACGGATATGCCATTTGGGAAAACATTCAAAGGGACTTGGACGCCCGGTTCAAGGCTTTGGGACACGAGAATGTTTATATGCCCATGTTCATTCCCGAAAGTCTTTTGCAGAAGGAGAAGGATCATGTGGAGGGCTTTGCGCCGGAGTGCGCCTGGGTCACAGTGGGCGGACAAAACCAGCTGTCTGAACGGCTGTGCGTGCGTCCCACCTCCGAAACGCTGTTCTGCCAGCACTTCAAGGACATCATTCATTCCTACAGAGACCTTCCCAAGCTCTATAACCAATGGGTCAATGTGGTCCGGTGGGAAAAAACCACCCGCCCTTTTCTGCGTACCTCCGAATTCCTCTGGCAGGAGGGACACACCATGCACGCAACCGAGGAGGAGGCAAAAAAAGAAACTCTGCAGATGCTGAAGGTCTATGAGGACTTCTATTTGGAGAGCCTGGCCATCCCCGCCATCACCGGACAAAAGACCGAAAAGGAAAAATTTGCCGGCGCCATGGAAACCTACACCATCGAGCCGATGATGCACAACGGCGTAGCCCTGCAGGGCGGCACCTCTCACTATTTCGGAGACGGCTTTGCAAAGGCCTTTGACATCACCTTTACCGATAAAGACAACCAGATCAAGTATCCGCACCAGACCTCCTGGGGCGTTTCCACCCGGATGATCGGAGCAATCATCATGACCCACGGCGACAACAACGGCCTGATTCTGCCTCCGGCCATTGCGCCCATCCAGATAGTCGTGATTCCGGTCCAACAGCATAAAGAAGGCGTTTTGGAAAAGGCGGCGTCCGTGACCGAAGGTCTGAAAAAAGCGGGGCTCCGGGTCTATATGGATCAGTCCGACAACTCCCCCGGTTGGAAATACAGTCAGTATGAAATGAAGGGCGTGCCGGTGCGTCTGGAACTGGGGCCCAGGGATATTGAGAATAACTCCTGCGTGCTGGTCTCCCGGGTGACCAGGGAAAAGAAGTTTGTTTCCTTGGATAATCTGGAGGAAGAGGTTCAAGCCATGCTGAAGTTCGTTCACGACGAGCTGGTGGAGCGGGCCTTGAAAAATCGGGAGGAAAAGACCCACGATGCTCATACCCACGAGGAATTTTTGGAGATTGCCGCCAACCGGCCCGGCTTTATCCGGGCAATGTGGTGCGGCGATTCGGCCTGCGAGGATCAGTTGAAGGACGAAACCGGCGGCGTGAAATCCAGGTGCATTCCCTTCACCGAGCAACACCTTTCCGACACCTGTGTGTGCTGTGGAAAAAAGGCCAAACACATGGTGGTCTGGGGCAGACAGTATTGAGAACCCAAAAGAAATTCAAAAGGAAAAAAGCCTGCAAATCGGTTCTTTCAATCAATCGGAAAAAGACTGTAAATGCACTTTGATCCAAAAGTCCAAACGCACTCCATTGCCAAAGTACCCAATTGGGGTACAACCTATAGAATCCCCACGGAAGAGGACGAGTCCCTCTTCCGTGGGGATTCTCTTGTAAAATAGGTTTCTGTAAAAAGAAAAGGGGCAAAAGCCCCACTGCAAAACAAAAAAGCCTTCCTCCCGTAAAGGGAAAGAAAGGCAGGATGTCAGCACTGACCTATTTTCCCGAGCCGTCGCCAGCCAAGTATCTTCGGCACTGCAGAGCTTAACTTCCGTGTTCGGAATGGGAACGGGTGGACCCTCTGCGTTTGTAGCACTGACTTGAACATCCCTTTTCGGAAAATGCTCATTAAAAACCGGATAGAAGACCTGGCGGATCTCTCCGCAAGAAACCAAACTCATTCGCGTCCTGAACAATGCTGTTCAAGCCCTCGGTCAATTAGTATCGGTCAGCTGAACACATTACTGTGCTTACACCTCCGACCTATCAAGCTTGTAGTCTACAAGCGACCTTACCCTTTCGGTGGGATATCTTATCTTGAAGCATGTTTCACGCTTAGATGCTTTCAGCGTTTATCACTCCCGCACGCGGCTACTCAGCTATGCCCTTGGCAGAACAACTGATGCACCGGAGGTGCGTCCGACCCGGTCCTCTCGTACTAAGGTCAGCTCCTCTCAAATATCCTACGCCCACGACAGATAGGGACCGAACTGTCTCACGACGTTCTGA
>ENA-ORMS01000883-ORMS01000883.1-human-gut-metagenome-genome-assembly--contig:-NODE-883-length-27533-cov-10.171847_pt1 | contig 27533 bp, 27 predicted proteins | sample MGYA00242104_ERZ508997 | MGnify/ENA primary metagenome ERZ508997 (study PRJEB26280, sample SAMEA2338704) | human gut metagenome | biome: human gut; feature: human-associated habitat; material: faeces... | reverse complement strand
TGAACGATATTGTGTATTCCTAATAGCATACCAGCCGAAAAGGAACTGCTGTCTTTACTGATGGCAGTTTTCTTTTTCGGGAAGTATTCAAGAAGTCATTAAGTCGTGAGTGTAATGGAAGTGGTTAAATTGAAAGTTCATAAAGATGGTATGATGTGTTAAAATGAGAGTGATGAATTGTAATTTTCCGCATTGAATATTAAGAGACTTGTAGGTGTAAGCCTTTTGCTGTTTTATTATATTCTTTCAAAAAATGAAAGCTAATCTTTGAATAAATATTTTTTGAATTTAAGTGACGCTTGACACATTTTTCCCGTTTATTAGGGTGAAAGGCCTTAATACAAGGGAAAGGAGGAGAAGCCTATGGATGATAAGCAGATATTAGATTTATATTGGGAGCGCTCCGAAGCTGCTATATCCGAAACTTCAAAAAAATACGGAAAGTATTGCAGATACATAGCCTTTAATATTCTTCACAATGACGAAGATAGCGAGGAATGTGTAAATGATACTTATTTAAGAGCTTGGAACAGCATACCGCCTAACCGTCCATCTGTCCTAAAAACTTTTTTAGGGAAGATTACTCGCAACCTATCTTTGGACAGGTACGAACTGCTTAATGCAAAGAAACGTAATGGTGGGCAAATGCCATTGGTTTTTGATGAAATACAAGAGTGCATACCATCGTTGGATAGTACAGAAAACATTGTTGAAGAAATCGCTCTAACGGATATTCTCAACCGCTTTCTTTCTTCCCTGTCATTAGAACAGCGAAAAATCTTTATGAGAAGATATTGGTATTTATCGCCCATTAAAGAAATTGCAACGGAATATGGTATGAGCGAGAGCAAAATCAAGATGTCATTATTTCGTTCAAGGAACGAACTCAAAAAATTGTTAGAGAAAGAAGGTATCTCTGTATGAAAGAAAAGAAACTTTTAAGGGCATTGGGAAATGTCGATAATCAGTATATTAAGGAGGCTGAACCTATGAAAAAAACAAGTAAAATAACTAATCGGCAAAAATGGGTGTCTGTTGCAGCTTGCTTCGTACTCGTTGCTGTGATTGGAGTGGGAGTTTTTCAAAGCAATCTGTTTGGTACAAAAAACGATATTGCCACGCTGAATGATGGAGAAACAATTACTTTTGTTAAAAATGACTTATCACAATCTTCAATTAACTTAAATGTAACAACAAGACCTTTGAGCGATGCTGAAATTGAAATGCTTTTTGCAGACTTGCCTGTTACCGCAGATGCTTATTTTGATGCTGACAATCATAATATTCTGGGTTTTGAGGGAAAAATTGATGATACAAGAATGGTAGTTTCTAAACAGGGTGTAAATCTATTAGATACTATCATTGATGGAAATACAATCACTTCAAGTGTAGACGGCGTTGATATCAACGCAGGATATTTCGTAACAAAGTCAAATAGTCAAGGTGTCAAAACCGTAATATATTATGCAACCTTTGATATGGGAGAGAACACTATTTATGTAGAGTATTCTGGCGTTGAAAATGAAAGTGAAACTGTAAAAAACAACTTGGCAGACACAATTTTGAAGTTGATTGAGAACGGTGCATTTGATTTGAGCCAAATCCAAGAATAATCTGCAAATTTCATATACTAAGAACTTGATGTAACACCCTATACCCTTAAAAAATAGGGAAAGTAATATAAAGCCCCAAAAAACAAGTCTAAAAAGCTCTATTAGAACGGTATCTTCGCTTTTTGCCTGTTCTTATGATTATAATTTTAGTGGTCACGTTTTTTGCTACTTGAATGACAGAAAACATCGTAGAAATACGGTGTTTTTTGTTGCCCCAAACCCTACAATTTCATACATAACCACAGGTTAGTACAAATACCTTGCGTGATTTTTTTGAAAGGCTTAGAAAGGCAATTTTGCCCGATTTTCGCCCCGAAAAATGACAGAAACAAGGCTCTGAGTATCTTTCCTGTGGTTTTTTTATTTTCAGACGGAAAGGAGGATTGATATGCCGAGAATGAGTAAGAAACGGAAACAAGATTGGGCATTGTTTCTGAACGAAAGAAATCGCATTACCTACAACGAACTTTGCAGAAAATGCAGTAATGACTGCAAGCAGAGTTTCCGTTGTATCGTGGTGCTTTGCCCTAAGTATTTATCGAAAAGGAGAACGAAGAAAAATGAAGCAAATGGAAAATGAAATGAATGTAAATGTCCCTCTCGAAGTTATTAAGGCAAGTGAGATTGAGCCGAAGGAAGTGAAATGGCTGTGGTATCCGTATATTCCGTACGGCAAGGTTACGCTGTTGCAGGGCGATCCGGGCGATGGAAAAAGCAAGTTAATGCTGTCAATCGCCGCACTGCTCTCTAAGGGCGAACCTCTGCCTTTTACTGAAACGGAAGAAAATGAGCCTATGACTATCATCTATCAGACAACGGAAGATGATGCAGACGATACGGTAGTACCCCGATTTAACTCTGCCGGTGGGAACGGAGAAAACCTTATCTTCATCAAGGAAGATGAAAAGTCTTTATCCTTTGGAGATAACCGTATTGCTGAAGCAATCGAAAAGTATCACGCAAAACTTTTAATTCTTGACCCGATGAGTTCCTATATCGGAGAGAACTGTTCAATGAACAATGCCAACGAAACAAGGGCAGAGTTTAATCACTTGATTGCAGTTGCAAAAAATACTGGCTGTGCCATCGTGATTATCGCCCATATGAACAAGATGAGAGATATAAATCCTCTTTATCGCACCAACGGTTCGATTGATATTGCGGGTGCTGCAAGAAGTATTCTTGCAATCACACGCACACCGAACAAAGAAGCACCAGCGGAACGATATATGGTGCAAGTGAAATCTAACCTTGCCCCGACAGGCTCGGCAATTCTTTTTGAGGTGGCAGAAAAGGGAGTGGACTTTATCTCTGAAATGGAAATGACAGCAGAAGAAGCGTTCCAATCCCTCGCACCCAAAATGGGCAGACCGAACGAAAAGGAAATCAAGGCGAAAGAATTTCTTTTGGAAATGCTGAAAGACGGAGAAATGCTTTCTTCGGATTGCGAAGAAAGACTTGAAGCCGCTGGGTTCAAAAAATCGACCATCAAAAAGGCAAAGAAGAAAGCAGGAGTTATCTCCCGAAAACAAGGCTTTCTGTGGTACTGGTCTTTGCCGATGGGCGATATACCGAGAGAATAAAAGCAGGCTGTCTGATGGCGGGACAGTCTGTTTTTATGATGGAGGTATCAAAAGGAGGTCAAGGGGGAACACCCTTGCCCACGACATCTTTGCAGACGAAGTCTGAAAGTGTCATAGTGGGTTACACACATTCAGAGAATGTTGTGTAATGGCTTCGCCCTGTCTGGAAAGGAGAGAAAAATGGCAAAAACCAATAAGGCGGATATGAGTTGTGCAAGGGTAAAACAGTACACCGCTTTTGATGTGAGCAAGGCGGAAAGGCACAATGAACGCAAGAATGAAACCTATGAAAATATGAATGTGATTACGGAACGCATAGCCCTTAATGTGCATTTCAAAAAACCGACTGTCCCAACCTATATGGAGCAGTTAAAGCAGATGGAAACAGACGGGTTAGTATCGCTTCGTGGACTGAGGAAAGACGCTACCCTTTTCAATGAGATTGTGATTGATGTGAATACGATGTACTTCGAGCGTAACGGTGGTTATGAATATGCAAAGCAGTTTTATGAAGAAGCCTATCATTTCATCGAAGAAAAATTCGGTGCTGATAATGTTATATCGGCAGTAATGCACGCTGATGAAATCAATGTAGCCGCAACCGAGGAACTGGGAAAAGAGGTTTACCATTATCATCTTCACGCAATGGTTCTGCCTGTTGTGGAGAAAGAAATCTTATGGAGTAAGCGTTGTAAAAACCCCGAACTGCGAGGAACGGTCAAGGAAGTGGTTAATCAGATAAGCCATTCAAAGAAATGGAAATCGGATATTCCAATGACCGATGAAAAAGGAAATCCATTGTTAAAGAAGAACGGCAAGCCGATGTTTCGAGCTTCGTACAGCATACTGCAAGATGAACTGTTTAATTATATGACGGAACGAGGGTTCAAAGGCTTTCAGCGTGGCGAATACGGAAGTACAGCAGAGCATTTAACTTCCCTGCAATATCAAATCCAACAGGACAAAGAACGATTGGAGAAGTTGCAGAAGCGTATTCAAAAGGAACAGGTTAAATATGAGCCTGCCCGTCATATCTCAAAGACCTTAAACGAGATTGACGGTATGGGACAGAAAACCTTTACGGGCAAGATGGCAATATCCAAAGAGGACTACTCACAACTGACTGCCCTTGCAAAAGAGGGAATTACCAGTCGTGCGGAAATCAATAAGTTGGAGCAGAGTGCAAATTATTACCGACAGAAATATTTTGACAGTGCAAACGCATTGGAGAGAATGAAAACCAAATACAACGAACTGAAAGAAAAGTGCAGACCTTTTCTTGAAGCGTTGGAGCATTTCCCCGAAGTTGCTAAACTTTTTACCGAAAAAGTGAAGCAACTTTTTTCTTTTAAGGAAGCACAGGAACGAGCCGAAAAAGAAGCGAGGGAAAAAGAAAGACAAGAGCGTATTAAGGCACGAAGAAACAAGCGTGGTATGGAAAGATAACCATTTCCATTATACTCACGACTTAATGACTTCTTGATATGTTCCGATGAAACAGGCTGTATTTGTGGGGTGTTCCAAACGGAATGCCCCACAGTCAATTTATGAAAAGGAGAAACGGACTATATGAAAGAAAACACTTTATCTTATACAACGCGAATAGGCAAAACAACTTTTATTGTCAATGTGAAGCAATCGGAAAGTGCGAAGAAGCCTTTGAATACGGTGTTTCAAGAAATATGCCGACACGAGATGTTAGGCGTTTTTTCAGCAGATAAATATTTGAATTTAGAAAACTTACAAAAATCATCTTGACAAACTCGTTCCCGAGGGAAACGGTTACCGTGCCCGCACCCGTTTTGCGCGATTCACGAATCTGCCGGAGCTGATGACGCATTTTCGAATTGCGGCCGACGTCAAGACGGCGGATCAGCTGCACCTTCCGAGGCCGGAAGCGGTGTATCACAATGTTGTTGCGCAGCCAACGGATGAGCAGAAAGCGTTGGTGCGATCTTTATCTGACCGGGCATCGAAAATCCATAACAAGCTTGTTGATCCATCGGTAGATAATATGCTGAAGATCACCTCTGACGGGCGGAAGATCGGACTGGATCAGCGCCTGATAAACCCTCTCTTGCCGGATGCGCCTCAAAGCAAAGTGAATCAATGCGTGAGCAACATCTTGCAAATATGGCGGGAAAACGCAGAACAGCGGCTGACACAGCTTGTTTTCTGCGATTTTTCCACGCCGAAGGCGGCCGCAGCGTCAAACAAGACTGCCAGAGAGTTCAACGTATACGATGACATCCGCGCCAAGCTGATTGCGGCAGGGGTTCCGGCCGAAGAGATCGCATTTATACACGATGCAGATACGGAAGTTAAGAAGAAGCTTCTGTTTGGCAAGGTGCGCACCAGAGCGGTTCAAATCCTTATGGGAAGTACGGCGAAAATGGGTGCAGGCACCAATGTACAGGATCGTCTGATTGCCCTGCATGACCTTGATGCCCCGTGGCGACCCGGTGATTTGGAGCAGCGAGCTGGCCGTATCATCCGGCAAGGCAACCAGAATAAAGTGGTACATATTTTCCGCTACGTTACTGAGGCGACCTTTGATGCATATCTATGGCAGACGCTGGAGCATAAGCAGCGATTCATTTCACAGATTATGACCTCCAAAGCACCGGTCAGATCGTGCGAGGACGTGGATGAGGCGGCACTGTCCTTTGCGGAGATCAAAGCGCTGTGCGCCGGTGATCCGCGCATTAAGGAGAAGATGGACTTGGATATTGAGGTGTCGAGACTGCGGCTGATGAAGGCGGACTACCTGAATCAGCACTACTATCTGGAAGACAGTCTGCTGCGTACCTATCCGGAGCAGCTTGCAGTTTTGAGCAATGCACTTCAAAACTTGCAGACGGATTTGCGGACTCTATCAGAGCATCCACAACCGGCAGACGGCTTTGCCGGAATAGAACTTCAAGGAAAACTGCATATGGACAGGGCGAAGGCTGCAGAAACGCTGCTGCAAGCATTAGGACAGATTCAGGGGGAGGGGAAAAGCCTTGGAAGCTATCGCGGCTTTGCCCTCCATGCAAACTTTGATCCGGCTGAGAAACAGGTCTATGTTACCCTGAAGGGTGCAATATCGCACAATGCCATTATGGGGACAGATGCACGAGGCAATCTTTTGCGCATGGATCACGCGCTGGAGCGAATCCCAAATAAAATTGCAGAGATGCTTGCCCGCGCGGAAAACGTGCATCAGCAGATGGAGGCGGCAAGGCTTGAATTGGAGAAGCCATTTCCACAGGAGGCGGCGCTGTCACAAAAGAGCAGCCGTCTGGCAGAGCTGAATGCGATACTGGACTTGAGCAATGCACAGGAAAATGCGGCCCCGGAAAGAGAAACGCCGGAATATGAGCCATAGCGCACCGCGTTGAGTACATGGAAGGGAGGGTAAGACAGCTTGAGCGGAATCGTGTACAAGCAGCGCTATGCGAATGCGGGACGTGTGCCGAAAGAGGCGATTCCCGGCCTGAATGTACGTCATCTGCATTATATCGCCACACGTCCCGGCGCGGTCTACAACGAGGGATATGGTTTTGGACTGTTCGGTTCCCTCCGGCCGAATGCGCCGATGGCCGATATTACCAGTCTGGAGGATGCAAAAAGTCTGGTTCGAGCGGAGTCGGAGCGCGGCCGCACCATGTTCCGTGGCATCGTATCCATGGGAGAACCGGAAGCCTCTGAGCAAGGCTTCTACGACCGCAGGAAATGGGAACGCCTGATTGAATCCCAAATGGCGTCTATTGCAAAACTGATGCATATTGCACCGCTGGACCTGCGCTGGGTCGGAGCCATGCACTGTAATGCTGGCCATCCGCACGTGCATCTTCTTTTTTGGGATGCAGGGAAGCAGCCGCGGCAGGATTATATGCCAAAGCCGGTGTTTGAACAATATGCGGAGCGTATTCGCGCGGGATTTAACCGTGAGATCTACGGCAGGGAAATTGCAAAAACGCAGGCGGAGCAGAAAGAGAACCTTCAGGAGCTGCGGGATGAGCTTCGCGCGCTGTTCCCGGAGGCAAATCCTACAGGCGTATTTCCCATTCCTGCAATGCAAAAAAGCAAAAACTTTCCGGAGCTATGTGAGCGGCTTCAAACGTTGGTCGATCACGCGCCGGAAAGCGGCAGCTTGAAATATGCTTACCTGCCGTCGGAGTACAAAGAAGAAGTTGATGCTTTCCTCAATCTTGTCCTTCGCCAGCCGGCTTTTTCAAAGCTGCATGACGCCTATCTCAATGCGGCCAAACAGGTGTCCGAGCTGTATGGCAACGGTGAGCAAACCATAGGAACCAACCTGAAAAAGGCCGAATTGAAGCTGTGCAAAGAGCTTGGAAACGAGCTGATGAACGCGGTGCGCCCTCTGCTTTCCGAAAAGCGGAGGGCGCTTTCTGCTGAGAAACGGGCGTATGTCAGAGAATATCTGGCGAGAAGTAAGGTGTATGACATCCTCCTGAAGGCGCTTCCGGCAGAGAGAATCCCAATGGAACAAATCCGGCAAATGCCGGAATATGTTGCGCTGCGGGATGACCTGAAGGAATTGCTTCATGCAGATCATCGCTGGAAAGAAGAGGAGCCGGACAAGCTGTTGGACAGCGTGCTGGGCGAGGTTTTGCGAGAGGCGCAGTCGGAAAAAGGCTATATTGCCGAAGCGCAGCGGACAAATACGATAACTACGCTGCTGCGGCTTTTTGCGTCGCTTTCGCGCAGAACAGGCCAACAACAGGCGCTGCGGAGGCAGTTGGGAAGATCTCACGATGCATCCCGCGAAGAAAGAAAAGACCGCCGCGTTCAGAGAAGCATAGGCAGCGAAATGAACTATGAGCGGGAATAGGAGGCTATATGAAGCGAAGAATGATCGTACTCTTGTGCGTCACGCCGTTTCTTTTGGCGGCGTCGGCGCTGCTGGCTTACAATTTTCACATCCTGCTGTCCGGAGAGCAGGCTTTTACTTATCACCCGGATATCATTCTCGCCGCAGTGCGAGAAAACGAAAAGGTAAGGCTGCTGTCTCTGCTTTTTGCAGCCGGAATGCTGCTGCTGTTGCTATGCACAGTGCTCCTCAGCCCATCTACTGTTATGCACAGCGATAACACCACGGTAAAGATTCTCCCAAACGTGAGAATCCCGGCTGCATCCGGGCATGGAGAATACGGTACGGCGTGGTTTATGTCCGAAAAGATGCTGCGTCGCTGCTTTGCGCATCAAAGACTGGATAGGAAATTGCTGAAGGAACTGACGAAGGAGGCGAATGCCAATGAAACGGACACCGAGCGGCCTGTATCTCGGATGGGATAGACGCTCCAACGACTATTTTGTGAATGATGAAGATACGCACAGCCTGATCATCGGTGCCACACGCTGCGGAAAAACAAGATGCAATGTGCTGCAAACGGTTGTTTTGCAGGCGCTGGCCGGAGAGAGCATCGTAGCCGTCGACCCCAAAGGGGAGCTTTACGGCTATACCTGTGAGCTGCTGCGCACGTTGGACTATGAAGTGGTTTGCATCGACTTCAAGAATCCGGCACGCAGCAGCCGCTTTAATTTTCTCCAACCGGTACTGGATGCAGTGCTGCTGGGAAATCTGCCGCAGGCAGCACAGCGCGCGAGAGATATTGCAGCAATGCTTGTGCCGCAGAACGAAAAAACGTCTGTCGATCCAATCTGGGATGATGGGCAGCGTGCAATTTTGACGACGGGGATTCTCGCAGTTTGTCTTGAATGCCCCGATCCGGATCAGCAGAACCTTTCCAATGTGCGGGAGTTCCTGGCACAAATGTGTGCGCCCCGTAATGGGGAGCTGCCGCTGACGCACTATCTTGACGATCTGCCGTCAGACAGCCCATTGCAGGCAGCAATGGGCATTGCGCGAATTGCACCGGAGAAGATGCGCGGCAGCTTTTATACCTCGGCGCTTGCCACGCTGGACTTGTTTTCAGATCCGAATATCTACGGCATGAGCGCAGTGACGGACTTTGATTATGCAGCGACCGGGAACCGTAAACGGGCAATTTTCCTCAGCCTGCCGGATGAACGAACCGCTTATTATCCGATTGCGGCACTGTTCGTGTATGAAATGTATCAAGCCCTTGTTGCTGTTGCAGACCAAAACGGCGGCCCCCTGCCGCTCCGTGTAAATTTTGACTGTGACGAGTTCGGTAATTTTGTCCGCGTACCGGATTTTGATAAGTTCATTACGGTCGGCGGCGGCCGGGGCATCCGCTTTAACTTGTATGTGCAGGACACAAACCAGATTTACCAGCACTATGGAGATATGGCAGGAAAAACAATTCTGGCGAATTGTGAGAACTGGCTCTATATGCAGACGGAGAACCTCGATACGGTAGAAGAAGTGTCAAGACGCCTTGGAAACTATACCATCCGCACGCCGAACATTTCCAGCTCCAGCAGCTCGTCCGGCGGCAGCTATTCCGGCGGCTATAGCCTTACCGGGCGGCGGCTTCTGATGCCGGAGGAGATCAAACGTATTGATCGCCCGTGGCAGCTCCTCTCCGCCCGTGGAGGCAGGCACAAAATTATGTATGCGCCGGATATTTCACAGATGCCGTTCAATGCACTGCTCGGCATGGGAAGCCCGGAACACAATCAGGCGCTTTTAATGCGGCGCTGGGATGCCCGTCCCGAACGGCAGTTTACGCCCATTTATTGGGAAGTTTGGAAACCCTATGTTGCCGCTTGCACCAAACCGGGGAAATAAATAACAGTTGGTTGGTACGAATCACATATTTTTCCAAAAAACAAATGCTCAATTATCTAAGGAGGAACACCATGAAACTTATCAAAAAAGCACGCGGCGCGTTGGCTGCCGCATCTACCCTGATCATCGGGAAATTGGCCGCCGTTTCCGCTTTTGCAGAGGAAGACGAAGGCGGCCTGTTGGATTCCAAGCTCGTCACCGGAACGCAGAAGCTGCTGGAGGATCTTACCTCGTGGCTGATCGGACTCTGCCTCACGGTAGGCATTGCGGCTGTCGTTTACTGCCTTATCCGCCGCAGCACCGCAAACGAGGCAGATGCGCTGTCGTGGAAAAAACGTGCAATTACTGCCGGTATCTGCGGTGTCGCAGGCGCTCTGGTCGGCGGAATCCTGAAAGCAGTTTCCCATTACTATCTCTGAGGCCAGCACCATGTATAATGCGCTGCGAGATCTCCTGATCCGTCTGATTGCGGAGATGATCGCATGGGTCACAGATACCACCTCGTGGCTCGTGGAAACGTCGCTCAGCGTAGAAAATGCCAGATGGATTTCTGACAATCCACTCACGCTGGAGCTGATCTCCGACATCTATATGTACATTTACGGTGCGGTGGTAACGCTTGTTGCTCTGAAATTTCTCTGGAAGGGCTTTCAGGTCTACATCCTCTGGCGGGACGGCGATTCCGATGTTTCCCCGCACCATATGCTGCTTGGCGTCTGCCTTGCGCTTATTGTATCTCTCGCATTTCCTACCGTTTACAATGTCGGCGTGTCAGCGACCGCCGACATTGGCAACGGCATCGTGCAGACCATTGACACCCACTGGCCGGGCAAGGCCGAGGTCATTCAGATGCTGGACAGCGACAGCTACCTCATCAAAGCACAGCAGATGTGGGACGACGTGCTCTACCGCTTTGACGTCAACGGCAACGGCACCATCACACCGCGCGAGATTCAGGAAACCTGTGACTATCTGCGCTCCGCAGAGCACCTTGAGGAGAGCAAAAGCTGGCTGGCCAAGTACGACTACTGGATGGCCTACACCAATATGGAAATAGGTAATGTCTACGACTATATTTTTAACCCTGCCTCGCTCCTGCCGGAAGAAGGCATTACCGTGAAAGGTCTTGCACAGGGGATGCAGACGCGCGATATCGCAAACCTGTCGGATGCGCTGGGAACGATCAATCTGTGGGGCGTTCTCCTGCTGGCAGTGTATTTTATCGCCTATATCGCCCTTTTTGCGCGGCTGATCGGCCGCAGCTTTGAAATGCTTCTGCTGCGCTGGGGGCTTCCAATTGCCGCAGTTGGCTTGATCAACTCAGACGGCGGAATTTTCCCCTCCTATATCCAGCTCATTTTTAAGCAATTTGCAACCTCTGTGCTTCAGGTGATCGCCATGTATCTCAGCTTCTATATCGCCATGGATTTTTCCGTATCTCATGTGATCATGGGGCTTGCCATCATTGGCGTTGCCTTCCGCGGACCGGCGCTTCTGGCGCAGATCCTTACGCCGCAGAAGCAGGGAGCAGGCGTTGGTCCGAAGCTGCACACGGCTCTGATGCTGCGGCAGCTCATCGGGCGCAGATAGGAGGGCATATGCAACAGGTATCTCAATTGATCACCGTACTGCTCATCCTGCTTCCGCTGGCCGCTGCGGCTCGTATTGTCTACTGCCTGATCGCCATGAGCACCGATCATTCTGACGATGGCAGCTACAAGCGCAGGATCAGGAACATTCTGATTTTCCTGATCCTGGCGGAAAGCATTATGGGACTTATAAAGGTTATCAGCGGCTATTTTTCGGTTTAAGGAGGGACAACATGGAAGAACATAAGGTAACAGATAACCGGCTCTACATTCCGGAGAATGTGCCCCTGCGCTGGGAGCTGCTCCGGGGATTTGGCTTCCGGGAGCTGATGCAATCCGCAGTCATTGTGGCTGCCGGAGCCGTGGGAGCGCTTCTCTATTATAAATTCAGCAGCTCGCCTATGCGCGTTATTACTGCGCTTGTCATTGTTCTCGCCGCAGGGGTCATCGCTGTCGGCTTATTTTCCCAGCAGGCGAACCACCTGTCGATTTACACTTATGCAAAATATGCCTATCAGTTTGGCCGTTCGCAAAAGCGCTATGACGACATAAAAGCAGAGGAGGTCGTTTATGAAAAAACATAAGACTGCTGCAAACGAAGCGGCGCAGCAGTTTTTGAACATCGAAGGGATTCATGAGAATCTGATCCACACGAAGGATCATTGGCTGATTGGATTTCTCTCCGTCCGCGGGCCGGACAACAAGCTGCTTGACGGCGCAGATCGGGAAGCCGCTATGCGCAATCTCTCTACGGTACTGCGTGAGGATTCTTCCTTGCAGCCCTGGCAGTTACTTTCTATTCCCCGCGTCGTAGACATGGTAAGCATCGTTGAGCAACTGGAAGCGCTTGCAGAGGACTGCTGGCAGGAAACGACGCTGCTGCTTCTGCGCGGGGAGATCGAAGCGCTGCGGAAGCTGATGCAGGACGGTGCAAAGGAGCCTTTGCTGCTTCTTAAAATATGGGAGCACGCGGTTCCCGGCGCAGATCAGCGGATCAACCGTCGGCTGGAAATGCTGGAGCACCGTTTGCCCGACTGCGGCATTAAGGCGCACCGGCTGGAAAACGGTGAGATCAAGTGGCTTTGTAAGCTCTATGCCGCGCTCGATCTCTTTACTTCAAGGAGCGAAGAAAACACCGACATTCCGCTTCTGATCGGGAAAAAACGCCGTATTACCACAAATGCTCCGGAAAACGAAGCTGCGCAGCTGCTGAACGCGATCACCCCGGTCGGCGGCTATACATTTCACAGCAACACGCTGCAAATCGGCAATGTGATCGGGCGCTGCTACGGTGTTGTCAAATATCCGCCGCAGGTTTCCTACGGCTGGCTTGTACAGCTCATGAGCTGCCTCGATGCAGTGACCTGCCTGACCTACTATCCCGGCTCCGGCGAGCTGGGCGACGCCCTGTCCCGTGCGATCCACCGATCTGCAACCAACATGGCCGCCAGCAACGATGCACGAACGCAAAAGCAGTATATGCGCCAGATGGAGGGCGCCGACCGTCTGATCGACGAAATGGACGCAGGAGGTCTTGCCATAGGCCATATGAGCCTTGTCGTCATGCCGTTTACGGACTGTGAGAGTGATTTCCGGAAGGTTTGCGAACGGGTCGTAGGACGCTACAGCGCCGGGCAGCTGCGTCTGAAGAGCTTGGGGAATCTCCAGAAGGACGCTTTCTGCCATCTATCCCCCTTTTACGTAAATCAGCCCCGCATTGATCAGATGCTCAAGCAGATTCTGCCGCTCGATACTGTGACCGGCGGCGAACCCATGACCTCAACGCTCCTGCGTGACGACGGCGGAATCTACTTTGCAAAAACACCCTCCGGTGCGCCAATCTGCGTTAATATGCGCTACCGCGGCCGGAACCGCACCAACGGGAATCTGGTAGCCCTCGGAACGTCCGGCTCCGGCAAATCCACAGCGCTGAAGCACCTGATAGAATCCATGTATATGCTCGGCACAAAGATCATCATCATAGACCCGGAGCGAGAGTACCGCGACCTCTGCCAGAACCTCGGCGGCACATGGTTGGACGCGGGCGGCGGTATCGCAAAATCCAACCCTCTGGAGATTCGCTCCGCACCGGATGACGATGATGACGACGTACCGGCGCTATACCGTTCCTGCGCGAACGCCCGTGCCATGCACATCAAGACCCTGCTTGTGCGGCTGCGGCTGCAATTTCCGTCGCTGACGGATGAGCAGCTCTCTCTGTTGGACAAGAGTCTGATTCGGCTGTATGACTCCTTCGATATTGATGAAGCCGTCAATCCGCTTGAGATTCCGTCGGCCAATTATCCGATCATGGAAAACTGGGTGGATCTCCTGCAAATGATGGTGAGCGAAAATGCTGCATATCAGCAGCTATACACGCTGCTGTGGCCGCTGGCCTATGGTTCCGACAGGTTCCTCTGGAACGGCCACACCAACATCGACATGAACGCGCAGCTTGTCTGTCTGGACACCCACAGACTACAGCCTCTATCCCAACAGACACAGTCCTCCATCTATTTTCAACTGCTATCCCTCTGCTGGGATGTTGCCTCGCGGAACCGGGACGAGCCGGTCATTATCCTTGCGGATGAAGCGCATATGCTTTTTGACCCGCGCTTGCCGGAGGTCGGTCTTTTTGTGCGGAACATCATAAAGCGCGTCAGAAAGTATGAGTCGGCGCTCTGGCTGGCAACGCAGAGCGTTGCAGATATGCTCGATCCGCAGATCCGGCTGTCCGGACAGGCGATTATCGACAACACTGCCTACCGTTTGCTCTTCCATTGTGACGCCAAAAATCTGGAAGATACCGTGGACTTGTTCCGGCTCACTGCCCCGGAGGCAAAGCTGCTGGGAGGCTTTGAACAGAAAAACGCGCTCTGCCTGGTCGGCACGCAGCATCACCTCCGTGTGATCTTCGACCTCCCTCAGTACAAGCTCGACCTGATGGGACGCGGAGGAGGCAGATAATGTTTTCTATAGACAAAGCGCCGAAGTGGCTGGCCGTTCCTCTGGCTGCGGCTATCCTGCTTTTGCTGCTGTGCGGGTGGAATGTAAGCGGCGGGGAGGCAGACTCCCTCGGCGGAGGTCTGCTTGCCGCTTCCCGCGCCGAGCTTGCCGCGGTTGCCCTGAAAGAGTACGAGCAGAATGGCAATATCAAGGGCGGAGGGGAAACCTACTGGAGCTACTGGAACAAAGGCGTCGAAGCATGGTGCGTCGATTTCGTCTACTACTGCGGCGATCAGATCGGCCTTGTCGGGCAGGACAAGCCCCTCGGCCCTTACACCGCCGCCTGCACGACTGCATGGTCACAGCTCAAGGCGCAGGGCGCTTATCTTTTCCGGGTTGGAGAGGACACGCCACGCGCCGGTGACCTGATCTTCTGGTACTCCACTTCCGGCGGGTGTGCTGCGTCGCTGGAGAATTACGCGCATCTTGCGCACGTCGGAATTGTTGCAGATTACGAGGAGAAAAAGCTGACCACCGTAGAAGGCAACACCGGAGGTTTCGGCTCTGCCAATAATTACGTTGCAATGAAAACCTACACTGACCTCTACGGCCAATCGTGGCCGGGAGCTGCGATATTTGGATTCGCCCGAATTCAGACCAGTGCCAATGGGCTTGCGGATTGGGTGAAGGCCTTTGAGGGCTTTTCAAAATACCCGTTCTGGGATTATGCACAGTACAGCGTTGGTTATGGCACAGCCTGCCCGGCCGACAGGCTGGACGAATACCGGCGCTACGGCATCCCGGAATCCGATGCGGAAGAGCTGCTGGAGCAGACGCTGCTGTCGGCTGTCAATGCCGCAGACAGCTACGCTGCATCCGCTCAGCTTACGCTTACGACGGCGCAGCGCGACGCGCTGGCATCCCTTACCTACAACATTGGCAGTGATTGGATGACCTCGAACAGCTACGTCGGATTCCGCAGTGCGCTCACGGTGTCAACGGATGAGCAGACTGTCATACAGGCGTTTGCGAATCTTTCTCACGCCGGAGGCAAGGTGCTGCCCGGTTTGGTCGACCGGCGTATCTGCGAGGCGTGGCTGTATTTGCATGGTCAGTACATCACGAGCAGTGCAGACACCGATTATACATACGTCATTTCCGGCGATACGGTTACTGTAGAAAGGAGCACCCCATGAAGCTCTTATGGATCGGCGCGGAGGCAAATAAACCGGCAGAGGCAGCGTTTACGCTGCCTCTGCAAAAGGTTCCGTCGCTCGTTGCGCTGGCAATGGCCGAAAAGCCGCAGTATGATGCCGTGCTGCTCGACTGCCGCCCGGAGCTTGCCTACTCCCTGCCGCATATTCTCGCGGCTGCGCAGCGCTTCAAACGACAGAATATCTTCTTCGGGGTTGTCACAGCACCGGAACTCCAAGATGGGCTGAAAACGCGCGATGTTGCAGCAGAGGCCACACCGGAGCTGCTGCTGAAGCAGCTGTCGGCCACTAAGAAAACGGAAACTGCTCCAGTACATGGTTTGACACTGCCTCCGAAGAAGAAAATCCAAATCGACGTCTATGGTACACAATCCCAAATTGGCTGCACAACGCAGACGTTCCGCATATGTCGCTATCTCGCTTCTCTCGGCCTATCTCCCGCCGTCTGGATGGAGGAAGATCAGAAAATGGCACTTGCACCGCTCTTTGAAGCGGATGGCACAATCCGTGGCTTGCCGATCACTACGCAGGAGCTTCCGCCAGGTTGCAACTGTCTGATTCGCGACTGCGGCGTTTTTTCCGGGAGTGCTGCGGCTGACGTCAACATATTGGTTGGCGGCATTAAGCTGTGGGAGCTTCCAGCTACTGTAGCTGCCCTGACACGCTTTGCCGAGCAGCCGCATCCAATTGTGATCGTATCCTTCGGTGTGGAAGGCCAGAGCGCAGTGCTGCGGCGCATATGCCCTACCGCAACAATTATTGATGCACCGTGGCAGCCAGACCCCTTTTCGGAAGAAGTGGCGGACTATTCTGCATTGCTGCCATGCCTCCAAGAGATAATAAAAATATCAGAATAAAAAATATGCGCACGGGCGGTGAAGTCACCCGTGCGCAAGAAAGGAAAAGAAGTGACAAGTACTAATGCTGTGCTGGATGCCTAAAAGCTCATTGCCGTTCACGCGGGATTGAGGAGTTTGAGGAAAGAATATGAGATGTTGCTGTGACACGTGCATGGAAATTGCCTAGTGGCTGAAGCGTTTCACAATTAATAATGGCAGCACTATTTCTCCGCACAACGCTGAAGATTATTAGTTTTAACCTTGAAAAGAGATTAAAGAGTAATTTTTATATTGACAGTGACGCTTTTCTTGTAGATAATAAAGATGTGGTGACTGAAACTCTAAGCACAAGATGTAGTATATTAAGCGTGCCTTTATAAGTATATAAATACTTTAAAGAATTAGCGGCACAAACGTTAAAGGCATCGTCCAATAAATATATAGGGAGTAAATTCTATGCCGGTACAAATAATTGATTTATTCTGTGGCGTTGGGGGCTTAACACGGGGATTGCTAGACGCTGGCCTTAATGTCGTTGCGGGATTTGATTTAGATAACACGTGTAAGTATACATACGAAACAAACAATAAGGTGCCTTTCTATAACGAAAACATCCGTAATATAACAAAAGAAGATATAGACCGTTGTTATTCAGATGGAGCTATTAAAATTTTAGTCGGATGCGCCCCCTGCCAGCCTTTTTCTCAAATGCGCTTTAAAATGGGAAGTCAAAACTCGGAGGATGAAAAATATGACCTTTTGTCAGAATTCGGCAGGATGATAAAAGAGGTTCAGCCAGCCATTGTGTCAATGGAGAATGTACCCAATATTAAGAAGACTTCGGTTTTCAAAGATTTTCTTGAGCTTTTGAGAAAAAATCACTATTACACTGATGGTGGCCAAATCGTTTATTGCCCGGATTATGGTATTCCGCAAAATCGTCGCCGTTTTGTATTGTTGGCTTCAAAACTAGGTGAAATCCGCTTAATTCCACCGACGAACAAAAGGGAAGAATCTACAGTAAGAAAGTCCATTGAACATTTGCCGCGGGTTGATGCAGGAGCAGAGTGTCCAACAGATAAACTGCATAGAACCGCTAAATTGTCAGATATTAATCTAGAAAGGATTCGGCATTCAACCCCTGGTGGAACGTGGAAAGATTGGCCTACGGAACTCCGGTGTGAATGCCATAAGAAAGAATCTGGTCAAACATATACCTCTGTATATGGAAGAATGAGATGGGATGCAATTGGGCCTACTATAACCACACAATTCTATTGTTATGGAACGGGAAGGTACGGTCATCCTGAACAAGACAGAGCATTGACTCTAAGAGAAGGAGCGTTACTACAAACTTTTCCTCAAAGTTATGATTTTATAGATCCAAATGTTCCATTCAGATTAAAAGATATAGCTAGGCACATTGGTAATGCAGTACCCCCTCGTCTGGGAGAAATCATTGGACAAAGCATAATCAAGCACTTGCAGACAGTAGATGAAAAGGCGGTTATGGGAAATGTCAGATAAAGAATATAAATTAAAGATAGATCCCCGTATATTGGAATTATTAGGGCCGAGTCTATACACAAATATCTACTATGTGCTGGCTGAATTAGTGGCAAATGCATATGATGCAGACGCGCATAATGTCTATATTATAGCGAATAAAGATGATATAACAGTAGAAGATGATGGAAAAGGAATGTCTTATAATAACGGAGATGTTGAAAAATATCTTAATGTTGCCGCTGTTTCTAGGAGAACGGACGAAGATACAGAAACTGCATTAAAGAGAAAGCGGATGGGAAGAAAGGGAATTGGCAAATTAGCAGCACTTTCTGTTTCGGAAAATGTTCTAATTAAAACTATTTCAGGCGATGAAAAATCCGGATTTATACTCTCTCGGTATATTGGGAAAGACAGCCTCCTAACGCCATTATCGGAGAGCGAAATTGTATTTGAGAAAATTACAGGGAATGGTACGGCGGTTGTCATGCAAAAGCCGCAGTATAGGTTACATAGCTCGTTAAAATCAATAAAGCGGAATTTGTTAAAAATTTTTCCGCTAGTTAATGAGGATTTTAAAATTCACATAATTAGAGAAAAAGAATGTGTAACAATTGATTCTTTTGACAAAGAAATGATTGGTGAACTGTCTACTCTAATTACACTAGGCGAAGAATTTAAGTATTTACAAGGCTTTTTTAGTACAACGTTCGTTGAAAAGAAAGATGAGCTTCTGAGCAGTAGAACTACAGCGACAATACCTATTTGCATGAATGACCGTAATGGAGAAGAACACTCGTATAACGTTGAAATAAACGGGTGGATTGGTACATATAAATCTACTCGCGGCAGAAAAGCTGAATTGACAGATTTTCCAGACAATTTTATTTCATTATATGCAAATAAGAAAATGGGCGAGTTCAACATACTCCCTCTAGTTGGCCAAAACAAGCTTCCTGAGGTATATGTAGTTGGCCAACTTCATGTAGATATTTTTGAATTAACAGAGCTCCCAGATATGGCCTTGAGTAATCGGCAAGGCTATAAATCAGATGATCCGCGTTATCAGGCGGTTTTGGATTATGTTCGAAGAACGCTTCTTCCGGACATACTCAAAATGCGTGAAGTTTTTTCTTCTTTTGGAAAAAAGGATAAAGAAAAGAAAAAACTTGAAATACAGCGACAGCATGAGGCAGCTTTCAGAAAATCTGTTGATTCATTTAGGGAAAAAACAGCAAAAAAAGCAGCCGCTAAAATATCTGATCGCTTAGGTATTTCGACCGAGCAAGTTGGAACGGTAGAGAGCATCCTTTCTGAAGAAATCAATTCTAATAGCCCTGATATGGGAATTAAAAGCATTATTGATACCCAAAAAAAGAAAATTCTGATAAGCCAAACATATGCGGATAAGGACTTGGCGGATATAGTTTACAATATGCTGGTGTTCAATAATGTCCCACCGGAAGACATAATATATACAAACTGCGATGATGAACTTTCCCGCATCCCGGAGGGAGATGTTGGAAGCAGCGGTATATATAATTATTTGAGAGATTTCTTTGTTGACAGCTATTCAACTCAGAAAATGTACGTAATTTTTGTGACAAGCCATAATACTAGGGGTTCGTGGGGAGCATTAACCGAAATTGGCGCGGCTTGGATTACACAAATTGAGCACAAAATTTTTAATATTCATGACTTTCGCCCGGAACATCCACTTGATGATGAGTCGCAATGGCATACAAGTTTTAGGGACCAAGATAAAAATCTCTATATGTCTAAACTAAGTGCAGATATTTTTTCGCAAAAGATTGAATACATATGTGACAAACTGGGGTACAACAAAAAGACGAGGCAGGCCAATAAAGAGCACCTTGAGAGCCTGGTTAGAATAACGCCGAAATAGCAAGCAAGGCTCCGCTGGGAATGCAGTTTTTGCATTCCCAGCGGAGCCTTGCTTAAAACGCGACAAATACCGTTCCTTGAAACAGACGCCACAATCCGTGGCTTGCCAATCACTACGCAGGAGCTTCCACCAGGCTGCAACTGTCTGATTCGCGACTGCGGCGTTTTTTCCGGGTGCGGTGCGGCTGATGTCAACATATTGGTTGGCGGCATTAAGCTATGGGAGCTTCCGGCTACTGTAGCTGCGTTGCCGCGCTTTGCCGAGCAGCTGCACCCAATTGTGATCGTGTTCTTCGGCGTGGAAGGCCAGAGCGCAGTACTGCGGCGCATATGCCCTACCGCAACGATTATTGATGCACCATGGCAGCCAGACCCCTTTTCGGAAGAAGTGGCGGACTATTCTGTACTGTTGCCATGCCTTGAAGTGTGATAAAATAAAAACATCCATCCTTCTTCGGGGAAGGATGGATGTAACAATTTAGCCTCTTCTTTTTTCCAAGAAATCGGCGACGCTCATGACCAGAGGATCTTTTGGGAAATGCTTCAGATTGCCGGTCACCAGCACCGCTCCGCAGAACTTCGCCACTTCATAGAATTTTTTGTCTGCCTCATCGGCGAATGTATCGTCCAGCGGTTCTGCCAGCACAGAACGACCGTAAGATTCAAACCAATCCAGCAAAGAATTGATCTCGCCTCTTGAAAATCCGAATTTCGATCGTTGCAGTACTTCTCTGTACTCGCACAGAATACGGTAATCATAGCACGGGACAATATCTCCTGTCAGCACCATGCTGATAACTCTGGCCGGTGCACCGTTTTTTGACCAGAGCGCCGATACCAGAACGTTTGTGTCTATCACAACCAGCATCGTCAATCTCCCTGACGAGCAGCGGCAATCTCAGCTTCAATCTCCTCGTCGGTCATGTAGCCACCGGCAGCGGCCTTTGACCGCATGGAATTAAATGCGATCATGGCTTTTGCCTGCCGAACGGCTTTTACCGTTTCTTCAAAGCTGCCGTCTGCAATATCAAAAAGAACAGCCGTCGGCTTTCCGTTATTGGTAATGATAACCTCCCCATCGGTGGACAGGGATTCCCAGATGCTTTTCGGCGTTGTACGTAGATCACGCACGGTATAGAAATTCATATGATCACTCCCTTCGTTCTCATTATACCATTATTGTAGCACAATTGTCAACGAATTATTCACCACTTAAAAAACTGTAATTGGGAACGCACGTCGTGCGGTACTTATTATGAAAAAATATGCGCACGGGCGGTGAAGTCACCCGTGCGCAAGAAAGGAAAAGGTAGACAATGAAATACATAGCCGTATCAAATGCCCTGATTTGCAATCAGTTGCTTACTCCCGCAGATCGAAAGGTTGCCCTTGCGCTGCTGTCCTATCGGTGGGAGAACAGGCGTCTGACCAAATCCCTCCGGTGGATTGCAGATCGGGCGAATGTCTGTGTCAGCACCGTGCGGTCGGCGCTGGATCGTCTGGAAACGATTGGCTTCCTGTCCCGACAGAAGAACTATCGTTACGCGCATGAGCTGGGCTGCGTGGTCTATAAGGCAACCACCTACACCCTGCATACGACGGCGGGGGACAAGTATACCCTTTTGCCCTATCCTACCGTGCGCTCGATGCTGGCCGCTGATATGACGCCTGCTGCATTCGTGACGATGCTGCTGCTTGCTATGAAGCAGGGGCAAAATCATGACCATGCATGGCCTTCGCTGCGTGCCGGTGCGCGCGAGGCGGGACTGGCAAAGTCTACTGTCTGTCGTGTGATCTCTTCGTTGGTGCGTAAGCTCTTCCTGATTCGGCTCAGGGGGAAGTCTGCGATTGGAAGCTTCTTCTGCAATTCCTACTATGTCATTGTCAATGTGGCGCGGAAGCCATTGCGGAGCTCCTGCCACCATAACCAGCATACCACACCTGACAATACAAGTCAAGCGCTTTCCCCGGCAGGGGGTGGTCCGATTTTTAGCAAATCCCCGATTAACAATATAACGAAAGCTATATTTATGAGCGAAAGAACACCGAATACCTATTACGTACCCTCTACCGTAAATAGGAGGTGAAGAGATTGTGTCAGGGACAGGTCTGCCCTTTTGCGGCTGCTGTCGGCCGCTTGCCGGGCATTCTGCCGTCTGAAGCGAAAAATAGGGAAAATATTCTCTCTCAGAAAGAAAGGAGAGCAGGGGAAAGCTCAACCGCCGCCGATACGCTGAGGACGATCACTGGGGGGCGCAGCCCCACGGAAGCGGCCAGCGGCGTTGTGCTCAGGTTATGCAAGGGCTTTGCATCAGGCGTCGCCTGTGCGAAGCCCGTCAGAGTTTTGCACGCCCTCGCGGGGTGCGAAACTCTGTGCTTAACCTTGTGCGCAACCCGCGATAAAGGCGCAGAAAAATAAAAGAACTCCATCGCATCAACGATGGAGCGCTACGTTTGTATGACTAGGGGGATTGACAAACCAAAAATATCGCGTTATAATGGAAAAAACGGCGATTAAGGTAAAAAAATTCCTTAACCAGCCGTGACTGATTTGCGAGATCAGTCACGGCGTGCGCCCCATCAATGCCCGTACGCATTGTCAGAACTTAGTTAAGTTTACGGTGGGTTTCCACTTCTTAGTGGAGTATACCACATCGCAGAAGATTTGGCAAGTCCTAAGTGCGGTAAGGCATTCGGGCTTGTCGTTTTTTTATTCCGCTGCATCTCCAGCGGAATACGCGGAGATTCTCTCGATGCCCACACGGCAGAAGATCTTCCGAAAGGAAAATCTGAGAGTAGTATCTGCACTGCACATTGACAGTTGCATACAAAGAAGATGAACGAAGATCATGCGGAATCGTGCGAAGATCTCCCAGCGGTCGATTTGACCGTCTATTGGTACACAATGGGAAGGAGCGTGGGCGCGTTTGGATGCCACAGACCGTGTGATCGGATACGCCGTAAGGAGGGGCTGCGCCTAAGACAGCCGGGAGTTCCCGTGGGACACGTACACCGTCCACATTTTCTTTGTTATCCCAGCATGATGTTCTGAGTTTATGTGGTTGTATGCCTTTTCCGGGCAGTACCTTACATACTGTCCGGAAAAGGTTTGTAACTGGTTGCGGGGGAAGGACTTGAACCAACGACCTCCGGGTTATGAGCCCGACGAGCTACCAACTGCTCTACCCCGCGATATTCATACACATCTCTCAGTGCCTATATAGAATAGCACGGCGCGGCGGAAATGTCAAGAGAAATCTTCCGTATCCTTCCGACTTTTTTCGATATGCGGCAGGGAAGCGGGAAAGAACCGCGGCGGGCTCGGCCACGTGCGTGCCGGATCGGCTCGTGCAGCGGGGCAAAGCTCCGGGTACCCGCGCTGCCGCCTGCGGACATTCCAAGCGCCTCGCGGGCGGTCAGCCCGCGATCTCCCGGTACATGGCCGCGGCGTCGTCCTTGCGCACGGCCTCGGCGACGGCCAGCACCTCGACCGTCAGCGTCTTCTGGCCGAAGGCGATGCACAGCACGTCCCCGACCTTGACGTCGTAGGAGGCCTTGGCCGGACGGCCGTTGACCGTGACGCGGGCATTGTCGCAGGCATCGTTGGCGACGGTGCGGCGCTTGATGAGGCGCGATACTTTCAGATATTTATCCAAACGCATAAGCAGAACTCCTGATATAAGATTCGGTCAGGGCAGCGCCCTGACCGGAACGGTTTCATTTTGCAACAGCATCCTTCAGCGCACGGCCTGCCTTGAAGACGGGGACGCGGGCTGCGGGGATCTCGATGGCTTCCTTGGTCTTGGGGTTGCGGCCGACACGGGCTTCGCGCTGCTTGACCTCAAAGGAGCCAAAGCCGACGAGCTGGACCTTGTCGCCGTTGGAAACGGCTTCGGTGATGGCATCAACGGTAGCGGCCAGAGCCTTTTCGGCGTCCTTCTTGGACAGGCCGGATTTCTCTGCGATCTGAGCGATCAGTTCAACTTTGTTCATAATAAAACCTCTTTCATATAGTATTTCTCTTAAAGATGAGTGAACTCATCTGGCGCGGTATTCCGCGGTGGGTTCCCTTCGGAACGCTCTGCCTATAAAATTTACCACATAGGACGGAAATACGCAAGTAAAAAACTGGAAAAAATCACCGGATGTGCAGAATTTTTGCAATTTTTTCGCCTTTCGGGAGGAACGTACAGTCATCATAGGTGATTGCGCGGAACACAACGACCAGAATCGCATAGACGATCACGGCGATGATGATGGCAAAGCCGCAGCAGACGACAACACTGGAAATGAGCTTTGACAGCAGAAAATAGACAATGTAGGTCGCGGCGCCCATGACGATCGCGGCAAGGCAGCTGCGCCAGATGTTGGGAATGACCTTCGGGGCGCGGCGCAGGACGCGGTGCATGGCAAACAGGTTCAGCGCCATGACGACCGTGAAGCAAAGGAAGGTGCTCACCGGTGCGCCGACGATGGAGATATTGGGATTGCCGACGAGAATATAGTTCATCAGGACCTTCAGCACGCCGCCGATGATGGTGTTGAAAACGGGCAGGAACACAAAGCCGTGCGCCTGCATGATGGCGCTTGCCATATTGGAGATGCTGTAGATCAGGATGGTCAGGCTGAGCAGGGACAGAATGGTCGAGGCCATGTCCAGAAGCTGGCCGGAGTAGCCGCCGAGCAGCTGGATGATCGGCCGGGACAGGACGAACAGGCCGACCGCGCAGGGAGCGGCGATCAGGCTCATGAGCCGCAGGGAGGAATCCTGCACCATGCGTACGCCGCGCATATTTCTGCGCGTTAGCTGGTCGGTGATGGCCGGGATGATGGCGGCGGTGATGTTCGGGATGAAGGCCAGCGGGAGGTTGAACACCGTCTGGCAGAAGTTGTACATACCCTTGGCGGTGTCGGCGGCGTACTGCGCCATGTCCTCAGGATGCTTTTCGGCGGCGATGGCGAGCAGACGGCCCATCACGCTGTCGGGCCCTGCCTGCACCGTGGCGGCGGAGCTGAGCATCCGGGACATGACGGTGGAGGAATCGATCAGGGCGATGATCTGAAGTCCGGCCGCGCCGATGGTGATGGGCACGGCGATGGCGAGCAGCGCCTTCATCGTGGACTGGACGGAACGGACCTTGCCGCCCATGGAGTCCAGCTCGCGCGCGGCGCGGCGGCGGGCAATGACAAGGTAGATCGCCGACAGGAGAGAGCCGACGGTGACGCCCAGAATGGTCGCGCCGGAGGCCTTGGGGCCGTCGCCGGTGTTGCGCAGCACGAGCCACGCGAGGCTCAGGCCGAGGATCAGCTTGCAGAGCGCTTCGATGACCTGACTGATCGCGGTCGGCTTCATGTTGCCCTGCCCCTGGAAGAAGCCGCGGCAGGCCGAGGCGATGCAGATGCACAGGACGGCCGGGCTGAGCGCCAGAATGGAGTAATACGCGCCGGGGTTGTGCATGACGGTCGAGGCCAGCCAGCGCGGGAAAAGCATCATAATGCCGCTGCCCAGCGTGCCGAGGACGAGGTAGGCCAGAAGCGAGGTCTGGTAGATGCGCTTGACCTGCCGGCCGTTGCCGAGCGCCTGTGCTTCGGAGACCAGACGGCTCATCGCCACGGGAAGACCCGTGACGGACACGACCAGCATGACGGAATAGATGTCATAGGCGGTGTTGAAATAGCCGAAGTTGGCGTCGCCGATCAGGCGCTTGAGCGGGATCTTGTAGAGCATACCGATGATCTTGACCAGAATGGTCGAGATCGACAGAATCGCCGCACCGGTTAAATAGTTCTGTTTGCTGTTCTTGTTTTCCAAAAATCGGTCACTCCTTTTCCGGAGAGAATATATGGGGCATGACATAAGCGGCAAGCTCATGCACGACGCTTTCCAGATCGATGGTCGGATACTTGCCGGCGGCGTAGAGGATCTTGCCGCGCACCATGGTCATCACCACATCGTGGCCGCTGACGGCGTAGGCAAGGTGAGACAGGACATTGTGACAGGGCATCAGATGCGGCGCGGTGAAATCGAGCAGGATGAGGTCGGCGTCCATGCCGGGCTTGATCATGCCGCACTCGGCTTCGCGGCCCTGCGCCCGCGCGCCGCAGACGGTGGCCATCATCACGGCGGCCTGCGCCGGGAGAGCCTTCGGGTCGCCCGTCACACCCTTGGCCATCAGCGTGGCGGCCTTGATCTCCTCAAAGAGGTCGAGATTGTTGTTCGAGGCGCTGGAATCCGTACCGAGGGCGACGTTCATGCCGGATTTGATCATCTCCTGCACGTCGGCGCAGCCGGAGGCCAGCTTGAGGTTGGACACCGGGCAGTGGACGGCGGATACCTTGCGCTTTGCCAATAATTTCATGTCCTCCGGCTCCAGCCAGACGCAGTGCGCGGCAATGGAGCGAACGTCAAAGACGTGGTGGCAGTCGAGAAGCTGGGCGGGCGTCAGACCGTACTTTTCCTTGCATGCCTCATGCTCGGCCTTCGTTTCGGACAGATGCACGTGCATCCCCAGATGCTCGTTGATGGCGTATTCGCTCACGGCATCCCACAGCCGGTGATCGGAGGTGTACTCGGCATGGATGGAAGCGTCCACGCGGATGCGGCCGTTGTCAAAGCCGTCCCACTTTTCCTTCAGCTCCATCATCTCGCGGCAGCCGGGGTGCTTTTCCACGTCAAACTCCTCACCGAAGAGGGTCGTGCCGCGGGCAAGGTTGGCCTTGATGCCGGATTCGGCGACGGCCTCGGCAATGGCGTTGCAGTGGTCGTACATATCCGACACCGAGGTCGTGCCGAAGCGCAGGCACTCCGCGATGGACAAAAGTGTCGCCGCCTTGACGCAGCGGTCGTCCATGCGCTCCTCCCGCGGGAAGATGTGGTCATTCAGCCAGACGGAGAGCTCGCAGTCGTCTGCATAGCCGCGCAGGGGCGACATCGCCAGATGTGTGTGGCAGTTGATGAGGCCGGGCATGAGCACCATGCCCTCGCCGTTGATGATCTTCTGCGGCTTTTCCTCCGGGGCCTCGCGGGAAAGATAGCTGATTTTTCCGTCCGTAACGCCCACGAAGGCGGAGAAGAGCACACGCAGATCCTCGTCCATGGTGACGGCGGTGACATTGGCAAAGAGAATATCCATAAGGCGTCCTTTCATTTCAGCAGAGCAAAGGCGGCGTCCTTCTGCGAAAGGACATCGTCTATGCGCGCGATATACTGCTGGGGGAATTTCGGGTTGTGGAAGCGCTCCAGCCGGCCGTCCGGCAGGTTGATCTTGGTCATCCCGCCGCCGCCCAGCGAGAGGATGCTGTGCAGCTCTTCCATCATATAAATATTGTACAGGCAGGCAGAGCCCGGCTTTGTCCAGCCGATGTTCTCAAAGCTGCCGGACATATATTTCTGGCGGTAGAGGTAGTAGGGCCGGTAGCCGTGCTCCCGCAGCGCGCGCTCCGCGCCGTCGAGCATTGCGCGCACGGCCTCGGCCGTCGGCAGCTCCTCGCGGGAGAAATAGAGATCCGCGCCCTTTTTGAGGGCCAGCGTGTGGACGGTGATGTTGTCCGGCGCCAAGGCGAGCACCTGCGCGAGGGAATCGGCAAAACTCTCCGGCGTGTCCAGCGGCAGAC
>ENA-ORMS01000880-ORMS01000880.1-human-gut-metagenome-genome-assembly--contig:-NODE-880-length-27618-cov-8.405544_pt1 | contig 27618 bp, 24 predicted proteins | sample MGYA00242104_ERZ508997 | MGnify/ENA primary metagenome ERZ508997 (study PRJEB26280, sample SAMEA2338704) | human gut metagenome | biome: human gut; feature: human-associated habitat; material: faeces... | reverse complement strand
CGACGCCACCAGCGTCCCCGCGCCGCCGATGTTCACGCCCACCAGCAGACCCTGGTAGTCGTCGGTGAACCGGCTCAGGAGGATGGCGGCGGGCACGTTGCTGATGATCTGACTGGTCAGCGCCGATACCGGCATGACCCCGTGGGTCAGCAGCTGACGGAACAGCGCCTGTACCGGCTCGATCCGGGCCATGTTGCCGGAGAAGGTGAAGAACGCCGCGAACGTCACCAGCAGCCCCCAGTCCACGCCCAGCAGCGCCCGGCGATCCAGCACCAGCAGCACCGCCGCGATGACCGGCAGCCCCAGCCAGTAGGGGATGCCCCGCAGCACCATAGCCACCGCCACGCAGAACAGCGCGGCGTATATCGCGGTGCGGCGCTTGTCCGGCAGCGCTTCCTGCCGGGGGACGGTCAGGCTTTCACGTGGCAGGAACAGGCAGCACAGCAGGATCAGCACCGTGGACAGCAGGAACGGCGGCAGCATGATGGACAGAAACTCGCCGTTGGGGATGCTGTAATGGTTAAAGAGGTACAGGTTCTGCGGATTGCCGAAGGGCGTCAGCATGCCGCCCAGGTTGGCGGCGCAGTTTTGCAGGATGAACGTCAGCGCCGTCCATTTCGTTTGGCCGGTGCGCTCCAGCACGAACCAGCTCAGGGGCAGGAGCGTCAGCAGCGCCGTGTCGTTGGTCAGCAGCATAGAACCCACCAGCGTGATGGACACCAGCGCCGTCACCGCGCCGCGGGTGGTGTGGAACGTCTGCACCAGCCTTTGTGCCAGCAGGGGGAACAGCCCCACGCGGCGCAGCGCGCCCACCACCGCCAGCACGCACAGCAGGCAGGACAGCGTTTTTACGTCGTAGTAGCCTAGATAGGCCGCGTCCGGCGGCACGAATACCGCCGTCACCGCCGCCGCCAGCACGGCGATCACCGGCATGGCATTGGCCTTGCACCATGGAAGCAGCTTCATAAATACCTCGCCCAGAGAAAATTCAACGGTGGTAACAGTAGCACATTTTTGCCGAAAATGCAAGAGCGCACCGAAATGAAGAAACATCCGAAGAAAATATAACCCCCATCCGTTTCCGCACGACCGTCCTTACAGACTTGTATGAGCAAACGGGCGATATAAAATTGGCTCAAAAAGAGGCGGGACATACAACCCCCGCAATGACCCTGAAATACTATGTCAAAGGACGCAAGACCTCCGAAGATGCGGCAATCGCAATAGAGCGTGTGTATACCGCCAGTTGATTGCCAGTTGGAAAGGCAAAAACCCGCAATCCCTTGTGCTGCAAGGGATTACGGGCTTTCCACCTGTCAAAAAGTTGGTCGCTTAGTTGGCAAAACGCCGATTTTTGGTAACGAGCCCGTTTTTCGAGGTTGCAAAAACACGCGAAAAGTTGCAAACCCATAACGGGAAAGCTATCCTGTGAGCTTGCAATTCTGACGACCATGCCGCCATGCAGGCTGTTCGTCTGGATAGTAGGACTATCTGCCGCCGTCTGCGGGCAGGAAATACCGCATTCGGCGGGGACGTCGGCTGGAACATGAGGAGGATGGGATCGCAAGCTGACCCCCGAACTGGTTGTTACATCGCTTGCCGCCTGCTACAATACTCAAAAACGACCGGGAGGCGTAGCGCATCATGCGGAAGAAATTGGAGATCACGGAGCGGGAGCTGGGGAAATTCGCGGGATATCTGCGGCGGGAGGAGCGGGAGGATTCTACCATTGAATCTCACATGAGGACGGCGCGGCGGTTCGCCGCGTGGCTGGACGGTCGCACAGTGACGAAGGAGCTGGCGGCGGCGTGGAAAGCGCAGCTGCTGGAGCAGGGTTACCGCCCTGTCAGCGTCAACGCCATGCTGGCGGCGGTGAACAAGCTGTTCGTCTGCATGGGGCGGGAGGACTGCAAGGTGCGGCACCTCAAGCTCCAGCGGCAGATGTTCCGCAAATCGGAACGGGAGTTGACCCGCGCCGAATACCAGCGGCTGCTGGATGCCGCCCAGGCGCGGGGCGACATACGGCTGCTGCTCCTATTGGAAACCCTCTGCGCCACGGGTATCCAGGTCAGCGAGCTGCAATACATCACCGTGGAGGCGGTGCGGAACGGCGTGGCGGAAATCGCCCTGAAAGGCAAGATCAGAACCATTCTGCTGCCCACGAAGCTGTGCCGCAAGCTATTGAAATACGCCAAAAAGAAGAACATCTGCCACGGGCAGATATTCCTCACAAGAAACGGAAACGGATTGTCGAGAAAATTCATCTGGTCGGAGATGAAGAGGCTGTGCGAGGCGGCGAAGGTGGCGCGGAGCAAGGTGTTCCCTCACAACCTGCGTGGGCTATTCGCCCGGACGTTTTACGCCGCTTGCCGGGACGTGGTGCGTCTGGCGGACGTGCTGGGACACAGCAGTATCGAGACGACCCGCATCTATCTGCTGTCCACGGCAAAAGAAAGCGCCCGCCCGCTGGGCAGACTCGGTCTGCTCAGCGGGTGGGCATAATTATTATTTCATGCAACTTGTTGGAAACCGTGAAATGAAAACGCCCCACAGCAAAGGCTGCGAGGCGCAAATGGATATAACTGGAAAAGCCGATTCAAAACACAACGAATCGGCTCTGCATAATTGTGTGAAATGGTTGCGTTTGCTTGACTTTAGCTACTAAATGTGGTATCCTACCACTGTGATTTTGACGATACACTGGACATTTTTACCAGCAACTCGTCGAACTAATAATTATGTCATGAACGGAGCGGCTATGGCGCGGAGACGAACGAACGATGCGAAGATCGACCCGGCACTTTTCCATCGCGGTGCATCGTCCGTGACGCTGTCGGAGGACGTGATCGCGGCCTACCTGTCTATTCTCCGTGAGGAGGGCCGCACGGGGCAAAGCCTCCGTCTCTGCGAGACCGTGCTGCGGCAGTTCCTCGCGTTCCTGCCTGACGGCGTGATCACGAAGGACTCCCTGCCCGCGTGGCGGGAGCAGCTGCTGTCCGAGGGCTTTGCCATCCGCACGGTGAATTGCCGTGTCTCCACGGTGAGCGCGCCGCTGGAGGCGATGGATTGCCGGGAGTTTCAGGTAGACCGACAGCTTCGCCCTCCCCAGTTTGAAGCCCCGGAACTGACACGGCAGGAGTACCTGCGGATGCTGCAAACGGCCAAGCTCCTGGAGGACCGGCGGGGCTACGCGCTGGCGAAGCTGTTTGCCACCACGGGGTTGTCGGTGTCCGACCTGCCGTTGGTAGCGGTGGAGGCAGCGCAGGCCGGACGGCTGGTGAAGGGACGGGAGATCGTCCGGTTTTCGGAGGGGCTGCAAACCGATCTGCTGGATTACGCCAAGCAAAACGGAAGAAGCTCCGGCACGATTTTTACACAGAAGAACTGCTCGCCACTCATGCGCACGCAGGTGGGCGTGTACATCCAAAAGCGGGGGCAGGATGCGCGGATCCCCGCCGAGAAGGCCAACATCCGCGCCCTGCGCCATCTGCACAAGGCCGCCGTGGCGGCCATAGAAGGCAACTTCGACCTCCTCGTTCAGCAGGCCTACGAACGGCAGCTGGAGCGGGAGGAGGTCAGCGCGGGATGGTAAATCAAAACAGTAAGGGATCTCACTATGACTTTAGCAAAAGACAAGCCGCAATTTGACTTGAAGCGCGTGTTCGCGCTGTGCTTTGCCGTGTACGCGGTGCTTATCATCGCGTTTTACTTCCTGGCAGGCGACCAGCTGCACTTCCGCCGCTCTCGCGGCGAGGTGACCATGCCCGCCGCTGAGGCGGGGACGATAGAGCTGGTGCAGGATACCTATGTGCAGCAGACATTCACCGCGAAGATCCAGCGGTTGGAGAGCGTCTCCGTCCAGTGGGGGACGTACTACCGTGCCAACGCCGGCACGGTGACTATGGCGCTGTATTGCGGCGAGACGCTGCTGGGACAGCAGTCCTTCGATGCGGCAGCCATCACCGAGGGCGGTGTGACCACGCTGACCTTCGACACGCCCATAGAAGGCTTGGTGGGTGCGCCGCTGACGCTGCGGCTGTGGGCGGATTCTGTCCCCGGCAGCGCCGCGTCTCCTATGATGAACGCCTCCGCGCCCCAGGAGGAGGGCTTTGCCCTCGACCTGAACGGCGTTGTCACTACCGGGACGCTCTGCTTCTCCGCCGGAGGTGAGGACTATATCTGGACGGGCCTGCACTATTGGGAGTTCGCAGCGGCGTTTGGGCTGCTGCTGGCGGCGTACCTGTTCTGGTCGTATAAGCGGTGGCAGCAGGGGAAACCCAGCGCACTGGTGAAGGCCGTTGTCGCCATGCAGAAGTATCGGTTCCTCATCAAGCAGCTGGTAGATCGTGATTTCAAGGCGAAGTACAAACGCTCGGTGCTGGGCGTGTTCTGGAGCTTTCTGAATCCGCTGCTGAACATGGCGGTGCAGTACGTGGTGTTCTCCAATCTGTTCCGCTTCGACATACCGTATTTCCCTGTCTACCTGCTGTGCGGCAACGTGATCTTCACCTATTTTTCTGAGTCCTGCGGCATGGCTCTGACCTCCATTGTAGGCAACGCCAGTCTTATCACCAAGGTCTACGTACCCAAGTATATCTATCCGCTGACCCGGATACTGTCCTCTCTCATCAACCTGCTGATCTCTATGATCCCGCTGATTGCGGCGGCGTTAATAACTGGATTGCTACCTACCCCGGCGTATATCTTGTCTCTGTATGTGTTTGCATGCTTGGCATTGTTCTGCTTAGGGATGGGACTATTTTTGTCGGCGGCCATGGTGTTTTTTCGGGATATTCAGTTTTTGTGGGGTGTGCTGACCACCATCTGGATGTACCTGACCCCCATCTTCTATCCAGTATCCATCTTGCCGAAAAATATCAAAACGATTGTGGAGTTGAATCCGCTGTACTACTACGTGACCTTCGTGCGGACGTGCATCATTGACGGCGTGTCGCCGGAGCCTACCATGTACGCACAGTGCCTGCTGTACGCCATCGCGGCGTTGGTGGTGGGCGCGTGGGTATTTAAGAAGAATCAGGATAAATTCGTGCTGTATCTGTGAGGTGGAGTATGGAGCAAAACGATATTACCATTTCCGCCCAGGATGTGGCGATGCGCTTTCGGCTGACGGATGACAAGATCCTGTCGTTGAAGGAATTCGTCACGCGGAAGATCAGCGGAAAGATCAAGACCAATGAGTTCTGGGCACTGAAGGGCGTCAGCTTCGACGTGCATAAGGGCGAAGTGCTGGGCATTATCGGGCGCAATGGTTCCGGCAAGAGCACGCTGCTTAAGTGCATCTCCGGCATTTTGAAGCCTACGCGGGGCAGCGTGACGTGTCACGGGAACATCGTACCCATGCTGGAGCTGGGGTCGGGCTTCGACCCTGACCTGACGGGACGGGAAAACGTGTTCCTCAACGGCGCGATTTTAGGCTACACGGAGGAATTCCTGAAGGAGAAATTCGACGAGATACACGAATTTTCCGAGCTGGGGGACTTCATTGACGTACCCATCCGGAACTACTCCAGCGGCATGATGGCGCGGCTGGCGTTCTCGGTGGCCACGGTGGTGAATCCGCAGATCCTCATTGTGGACGAGATACTGTCCGTGGGCGACGAGTCATTTCAGGCCAAGAGCCGTGCGCGGATGATGGAGCTGATGAGCGGCGGCACCACGGTGCTGTTCGTGAGCCACAGCCTCAGTCAGATCCGGGAGATGTGCGACCGCGTCCTGTGGCTGGACAGCGGAGAAGTGAAAATGTACGGCGAAACACAAGAGGTGTGCGATAGATATAAGGTGGATTGATGGGTATGCCGCAGGAGGGAGTATATGCCAATTCCTAAAACGATCCATTACTGCTGGTTTGGAGGAAACCCTATACCGAAGCAGGTACAGAATTACATCGAAACATGGAGATGTAATTGCCCGGGGTATGATTTTCGCTGTTGGACGGAGGATAATTATGACGTCCATAAAAACGAATATGTGGAGGAGGCATACCGTGCGAGGAAATGGGCGTTTGTTTCTGACTTTTGCCGATTGGATGTTCTTTTTCACTATGGCGGAGTCTATTTGGATACCGATATTGAAATGCTCAAACCAATCACGCCATTTCTGAAGGGCGAAGCATTTCTTGGCTTTGAAACGAACGACACGTTGTCAACCGCTGTAATAGGTGCAGAGATGGGACATTATCTTATTGAAGAAATGCTTGATTCTTATAAGGGTGAACATTTTATCGTAAACGGTGTGGAGAATTGTACGCCCAATGTGATTAGGTTGACAGAATTGTGCAAAAGCAAAGGACTCATGACCAATGGGAAAAAGCAGAATCTGCAAGGGGTAGAGGTTTATCCGCAGGTAGTGTTTTCGCCAAATGCATTGTGCCAAGTGTGGGGGAAACCCCCTGCTGCATCGGTAACAGTTCATCACATGGATGGTAGCTGGCGTTCACGCTCACGAGAAAACAGTGTGTTTGGCCGGGGGCGGACATGGGGTGTGGGGGCACTTCGCAACATACTTGGAACGGTCACTGTGTCAAGATTATCACACCTTTTAGGCGGAAAAGAGTGATCGCGGAGGCTATATGGCAGCAGAGTTAGGGTTCATTATCCCCACCTACAATCGCCCGGAATGCGTGGAATACTACATTGCTTCGCAGATGGAGGCGTTTGCAGCGCGGGAAATAAATGTTGTAGTCTTTGACAGCAGCAAAAACGATGACACGAGGATCATAGTGGAGGCTTTCACAGCAAAGAATCCAAAAGCAGCGAAATACCTGCACTATGATCGGTATGAGGGAAATGAAGCCGATTTGCGCGCGTTGGATAAGAAGGTTTTCACGGCGTGTCAGAGGTATATGGGTCAATATAAGTATCTCTGGTTTTCGGGCGATGGCACGGTATTTGATATAGCACTGCTTTGGGGCGATATACAAATGCTGATGGCACAGGATATGGATTACATTGCAGTTGACAGTACGCAATTTAATGTGTGGAAACCGCGTGCGGACGGAGTCGAATACTATACTGACAGCTGCACCTTCTTCAAGGAATGCGGATGGCTGCTGACCTTGCTTGGCTCAAACATCCTGCGGTGTGAGCATATAGAAGAGACTGCTGCAAAGTATTCCGTATTACGATCGGATAGCTTTGCATTTTGGATTCCGATGGCATTTTTAAGACTGTTTTCCGAGAAACCAATACATGCAGCAGTTGTTCAAAAAAGAAACGCCTATTGTGTTAACCCGAAGCGCACGGAGGCCTTTTGGATGACAAACAGAGATGTGCTGTGGCAGTGGGCGGTGACGTGGCCGGAAGCAGTCGACGCACTGCCGGGATACTACGATCCAGTGAAAGAGTTTGTGATCAAGGAACAGAATAGAGGAAGGTTGTTTTCTCTGAAGGGGTTTTTGAAGTTAAAAGCAACGGGAAACCTGCCTTTGGCCGACGTAAAGAGATACAGAGCATACTTCAAGCGAGTCTCAGACGTGCCGATTTGGGTCATTTGGCTGATTTCGAGATCTAGAGAGAAAGTTTTACCTTGGTTATATAAATCTTATATTACAAAGAAACAGGATAAGGAGAGGGACAAGTGAAAGTTGTATTACTTGCCGGGGGATTCGGTACGCGCATCAGCGAAGAATCTCAATACCGGCCTAAGCCCATGGTGGAGATTGGCGGAATGCCCATTCTGTGGCACATTATGAAGGAATATGCCAGCTACGGCTTCAATGAGTTTGTCGTCTGTGCCGGCTACAAGCAGCACATGATCAAGGAATGGTTTGCGGATTATTTCCTGCATACCAGCGATATTACCTTCGATTTTACCCATGGTCAGAACGAAATGACCGTACATAACAATCGAGCCGAGCCGTGGAAGGTCACGGTGGTGGACACCGGCCTGAACACCATGACCGGCGGGCGCATCAAGCGCATACAACCCTATGTGGGCAACGAGCCGTTCATGATGACTTACGGCGACGGCGTGTGCGACGTAAACATCGCGGAACTGCTGAAATTCCACCGCGCACACGGTAAGCTGGCCACGCTGACAGCGGTGATCCAACAGCAGCAGAAGGGCGTGCTGGACATCGGCGGCGATAACGCCGTTCGCTCCTTCCGCGAAAAGAACGCGGCGGACGGTGCACTCATCAATGCCGGGTATATGGTGCTGGAGCCGCAGGTTTTTGACCTGCTGGACGGCGATGCCTGTGTATTTGAGCGTACACCCCTTCAAACATTGGCAGAGCAGGGGCAGCTGATGTCGTATACCCACCGAGGCTTTTGGCAGTGCATGGATGACAAGCGGGAAATGGCCATGCTGGAGAAGCTATGGGCCAGCGGACAAGCCCCGTGGAAAGTGTGGGCCGACTGATGGACTACATGAATTTGGATTTCTACCGCGGCAAGCGGGTGTTTGTCACCGGTCACACGGGCTTTAAGGGCAGTTGGCTGTGTAAGATCCTGACCATGGCCGGGGCCGAGGTCACGGGGTACTCCCTGCCTGCACCCACTGAGCCGAGTCTGTTTGCCATCTCCGGTGTGGAAAAGGACATGACCTCGGTCATCGGCGATGTGCGCGATTTTGCCGCACTGAAAGCGGCATTCGATGCCGCACAGCCGGAGATCGTACTGCATCTGGCGGCGCAGCCCATCGTCCGTGAGAGCTACAAAAACCCGGCGTATACTTACGAAACCAATGTGATGGGTACGGTCAACATTCTGGAATGTGTCCGGCAGAGCAGCTGCGTTCGCAGCTTCCTGAACGTCACCACAGACAAAGTCTATCACAACAACGAGTGGGCGTGGGGGTATCGGGAGAACGAGCCGTTGGACGGCTTTGACCCGTACTCCAACAGCAAGTCCTGCTCGGAGCTGGTGACCCATAGCTATGTCAACAGCTTCTTCGCCAACAGCGGTGTGGCTGTGTCCACCGCCCGCGCCGGAAACGTGATCGGCGGCGGCGACTTCGCTGCTGACCGCATTGTGCCGGACTGTGTACGCGCCGTGCAGGCGGACAAGCCCATCGGTGTGCGGAACCCCCACTCCACCCGACCGTACCAGCATGTGCTGGAGCCGCTGTTCGCCTATCTGATGATCGCCCAGCGGCAGTATGAGGACGGGCGGCTTGCCGGCTGGTATAACGTGGGGCCGGACGACTGCGACTGCGTCACCACCGGTCAGCTGGTGGAGCTGTTCAAGGAAAAATGGGGCACGGGCTTTGACTGGGTCAATCAGGCGGAGACTAACGCGCCGCATGAGGCGAACTTCCTGAAGCTGGACAGTACGAAGCTGAAGACCACTTTCGGCTGGCAGCCCCGCTGGCACATTGATGAGGCCATCGCCAAAACCTGCCAGTGGACGCGGGTTTGGCTGGCCGGCGGTGATGTAGCCGGCGAGATGGAACGGGAGATCGAGGATTTCCTAGGAGAAAGTAAATGCTGAAACTAACGCCTGAGCAATTGGTAGCGGTAGAAACACTACGAGAGGCTCAACTGAACACGAATGAGGGAATGCCGCAGGAACTGTTCCTGCTGATATCAGGACTGGTTCCTTTGGCGAATGTGGATCTGCTGATAACCGATGAGGAGGGCCGGCTTTTGCTTGCTCGCAGACATGACTCTTGGTATCCAGACAGCTGGCATATACCTGGAGGGTGTATGCATTACGGAGAGACCTTTCGCCACTGCATTGAAGAAACATCGCAGCGCGAGATCGGCACAGTTGTTGCATGGGAAGAAAAGCCCATAGCTGTAAAGAACGTTATTCGCGGTGTGGATGAGGAGAAGGCTTTCCCTAGAGAGCGGGGACATAATGTGGCGGTACTGTTCCGCTGCCGTGTACCGACGGGATGGCAGATCAATAACGGCGGAAAAAGAGCTTGCGACGACGGATATCTTGCATGGTTTGACAAATTGCCGCCGGACTTCATGAAAATACAGCATGTTTATGATGACGAGCTGGATTCATGGAGATAAAGTGACCGAAAAGGAGAGGAGAATGTGTAAATGAAAGGTGCCGCATGGATCATTGACTACCTGGTTGGGAAGGGAGTAACAGATATTTTCGGGATTCCCGGTGTGGTAATTATGGATTTTCTGTACGCCGTAGATCAAAGGTCGCCGGAGATCACGCCGCATTTGTGTTATCACGAACAGGGCGGTGCCTATGAAGCTTGTGGTTACGCGCAGGCAACGGGAAAACTTGGCGTAGCCTATGCCACACGCGGTCCCGGCTTTACGAATATGCTTACAGCAATTGCCGATGCCTACTACGATTCGATCCCCACAATGTTCTTTACGGCGCATGGGAGTGTGGATCGCAATGAGCATATGCGCGTACTGAATAATCAAGAGATTGATACAGTGGGTCTTGCGAAACAAGTGACGAAGTATGCCGTACGGGTCGACAGTATTGCCGATCTGCAGCGGGAGGTAATGTGTGCCTATGCCTGTGCTGTGTCTGGCAGAAAAGGACCGGTTTTTTTGGATATTCTCACCGAAGTTTTGAACCAGGAGGTCGAGCTACAGAGTGAGCCCGCTGTGCAGCATGAAGCCGGCCAAGCTGCGGAAGCGGCCGAGGATGCGGCAAAAAGGATCCAGATGGCAAAGAGACCTGTGCTTCTAATTGGGAATGGCGTGCGGGACACAGGCAGTGTGCGGATCCTGAAAAGGGTGGCAAAAGAATTTAAGATCCCCGTACTTTCCAGCCGCGCGGGACAGGATATCATTCCGGACGCGGAGGAGTATTTTGGTTTTGTAGGAAGCCGCGCTACTAGGCACAGCAATTTTATCATCAGCAAAGCGGACCTGATCATAGCGATGGGCAATCGAATGGCGTTCCCTACAAATTCAAAGAGCTTTCGGTCTATCGTAGAGCGGTCATTTACGGTTCGCATTGAAGTGGACGCGGCGGAACTTGAGCGCGAGATACCCAACAGCGTGGGATACGCGGCGGACGCGGCGGACTTTTTACGTGCTTTGGAGGAAAAGGATCTGCATTATTCCGGCAGCGATGACTGGCTTGATGTCTGCAAAGGGCTGTGCGACGTCCTGCAGGGCAGGGATGAGATACCTGTGGTCGCCATAATAAAGAAGATCATTCTTATGGCCGGTAAAGACGCGGCGCTCACCTGTGATGTAGGAAATCACAGTTTTTGGGTGACTACCGCGTACGCTTATGCCTGCTGCGGCAACAGAATCCTGTATTCCGGGTCCTTCGGCGTGCTTGGCTCTGCGCTTCCTAAGGCGATCGGTGCGTATTACGCAACGCGCAGGCCATCCGTTTGTTTCGTGGGAGATCAGGGGATGCAGTTCAATATGCAGGAGTTGCAGCTGATCGCGCAGGAGCAATTACCGGTGACGGTGGTGATACTGAACAATCGTTCTTCCGGCATGATCATGGAGCGCGAAAAGGCCCGTTACGGAGAGCATCTTCTTCACACCACGGTCAGCAGCGGATATGGTTATCCAAACTTTGAGGCGGTTGCAGCGGTGTATGGATTCGAATATCACCGCATCAACGTAGCAGACGCAGACGCGGCGATAGACTTCAAGGTAGGAAAAAAGACGCTGATACTCGAGCTTATAATAGAGGAAGATACCCCGCTGCATCCGACACTTCCGCAGGGAGTACCTTGTCAGGATCTGTCGCCGGCACTTCCGAGGGAACTCTATAATCAACTGGATTGTTTGTAATTAATTATTAGATACAGGAGCGTGCAGAAATATGATGAGGTGGAGAGATGAAGCAGAGGCGCGCCAGCAGATCAAGGAGCTGGTTGCCGCCTACTACCGTGATTTCAAAGAACAAAAGAATACATTCGTTCCCGGCGACCGTATCAACTACGCTGCCCGTGTTTTTGATGAGAAGGAGATGTGCGCGTTGACCGACGCCACGCTGGACTTCTGGCTGACGACCGGCCGGTTTGCCGATCGATTTGAGAAGGAATTTGCCGCATGGCTCGGTGTGAAATACGCACATCTGGTCAATAGCGGCTCCTCCGCAAACCTTATCGCCTTCTCAGCTCTGACGGCACCGGAACTGGGTGACCGGCAAATCAAGCGCGGCGACGAGGTCATCACCGTGGCCTGCGGCTTTCCCACGACGGTTACGCCCGCCTTGCAATATGGTACAGTACCGGTGTTTGTGGACGTAACCATCCCGCAGTATAACATCGACGTCACCAAGCTGGAAACCGCACTGAGCGAAAAGACCAAGGCTGTTATGGTGGCACACACGCTGGGCAACCCCTTTGACTTGGCGGAGGTCAAGGCGTTCTGCGACAAGCACGGTCTGTGGCTGGTGGAGGACAACTGTGACGCGCTGGGTAGTCAATACACCATTAGCGGGGAGACTCGCTTTACCGGCACTTGGGGCGATATTGGCACCAGCAGCTTCTATCCACCTCACCACATGACCATGGGCGAAGGCGGCTGTGTCTATACCAATAATCCGCAGCTGCATCGCCTGATCCTATCCTACCGCGATTGGGGTCGCGATTGCATCTGCCCCTCTGGTCAGGACAATTTCTGCGGACATCGCTTTGACGGTCAGTTTGGTGAACTGCCCAAGGGCTATGACCACAAATATGTATACAGTCATTTCGGCTATAACCTGAAGGTCACAGATATGCAGGCGGCCATCGGCTGTGAGCAGTTGAAGAAATTCCCGTCCTTTATTGAACGTCGCCGCCACAACTGGGAGCGGCTGCATCAGGCACTGGAGCCGTTACAGGACAAGCTGATCTTGCCGGAGCCTGCGGTCGGAAGCCGTCCGTCCTGGTTTGGATTCATGATTACAGTGAAGCCGGAGAGTGGACTCTCCCGCAACGAAATTACACGCTATGTAGAGGCACATAATATCCAGACGCGCCTGCTGTTTAGCGGGAATTTGATCAAGCACCCGTGTTTTGACCAAATTCGCGGCACGAATGCCTATCGTGTGGTTGGCGGACTGGAGAACACAGATACCATCATGAACAATAGCTTCTGGGTCGGCGTCTATCCCGGCATGACGGATGAGATGATCGACTATATGGCGAAGGTGATCGCAGAGGCGGTGAAAGGGGATTAAGACAATGGAACACACAAGACGGGAACTTCAGCAGTTGGCATTGAAAATCCGCTACGCTACAGTGGATGCAATCGCTCGTAAGGGAGGGGGACACATTGGCGGCTCTCTGGACTTGGCAGAATTGCTTGCTGTTTTATACGGTGAAGTTATGAATGTACGTCCGAAAGAGCCTGAGTGGAACGGTAGAGACTATCTGGTGTGCTCAAAGGGACATGCCGGGCCTGCTGTCTATGCAGCGTTGTCCTTTAGAGGTTTTTTCCCTTATGCGGGTCTACTTACGTTAAACCGCGGGGGGACTAAATTCCCAGGACATTGTGATAGGAACAAGGTTCCTGGCGTTGATGCAACTACCGGCAGTCTGGGGCAGGGGTTGTCTATCGCTTGTGGTATTGCCTTGGGTTCAAAACTGTCTGGAACGCAACAGAGAACGTTCTGCATTCTAGGTGATGGGGAACTGGCGGAGGGTCAAAACTGGGAGGCGGCACAATTCGCCGCTCATTATCAATTGGGGAGTTTAACGGCTTTTTTGGACTGGAACAAGAAACAAATCGACGGTACCAATGACGAGGTAATGAAATTGGGCGATGTCGCTGCAAAGTTCACGGCTTTTGGATGGCATACGGCGACTGTGCATGGCGACAACATCCAAGAAATATATTGTGCCATTGAAGAAGCAGCGCAGTATAGCAACCAGCCGTGTATGATCATATTGGACACGGTAAAGGGAGGAAATCTCTCATGCATATCCTCGCTTGCCAACAACCATTGTATCGGACTGCCGCCACAGCTGGAAGAAAAAGCCAAGGCTGAGTTGTTTGCACAGGCGAAATCCTTGGGAATGGAGGAGATCGTATGAATCTTCGTTATACAGGACAAGCCCCAGAGGCTGAAATTACCCAGCTTTTTGCGCCCGCAATGGAAGAACTGTTTGCAGCAGATGACAAAGTCGTCTACCTTGATGCCGATTTGATGGGTTCGCTAAAGACGCAGGAACTGTGGAAAAAGTATCCTTCACGCGTATTTAACTGCGGTATTCAAGAAAGCAATATGGTGGGAGTTGCCGCAGGCCTTTTTATTGCTGGATATAAGCCTTACATCCACAGCTTTGCACCGTTCATTACCCGGAGAGTCTTTGACCAAGTGTTCCTAAGTATTGGTTATGGGCGTAAGAGTGTGCATTTGATTGGTTCGGATGCCGGTATTATGGCCACGGACAATGGCGGCACACACATGTGCTTTGAGGATATTGCCATGATGCGGACTATTCCAGATGTGTGTATTGTAGATGTCACGGACGCATCGCATTTTATGGCACTGCTGAAATCTACAAAAGATCGTCCCGGGGTGACCTATTTCCGTACCCCCCGGCGGAACGCGCCAGATATATATGATAAGGCAGAGCAGTTTGAGGTTGGTCGCGGAAAAGTGCTGCGAGAGGGTACAGATGCCACCATAGTGGCCTCTGGCATCATGGTGGGAACGGCTCTGCAGGCGGCTGCGGATCTTCAGGGAAAGGGTATTTCCGTGAGGATTATTGATCCTATCACCATAAAGCCGCTGGATGAAGAACTCCTTATCCGAAGTGCTGTGGAAACCGGTCTCATTATCACTGCAGAGAATCACAGCGTTTATGGAGGGCTAGGTGGCGCAGTAGCGGAGCTCCTGTCGGAAAATATGCCAACACCTGTGCTGCGCGTTGGTATTCGTGATCGGTTTGGACAAGTGGGACCAGAATCATTCCTGCGAGAGCAGTATGGCCTCCGTGCCGAAGATATTGCAGAAAAGGTTTTAGATGGTCTACAGATAAAGAAGGGATAATTCTTTCAAGTAACGAAAACGGAAGAAAGAGGAATGGATAACTATGGGCAAGATCAATTTGCTGGATTGCACTTTACGCGACGGCGGTTATATCAACAACTGGCGTTTTGGTGAAGAAGCAATCCCGGACATGATCGAAAAACTGGAACAGACAAAGGTGGATGTTCTGGAGATAGGTTTTTTGAAAAATGAACCTTATCAGAAAGACCGCACGGTCTTCAACTCTATGGAGCAGGTGAAGGCGTTAATCCCGGAAAAGAAACCGGGAATTCAATATGCGGTTATGTGCGAAGTGGTGAACCCGCTGCCGCTCGATATGCTTGCTCCTGCGGACGCTGAAAGCGCGGATATTATACGCGTTATTGTCTGGAAAACCGAACATGATAAAGACGGCATAGAGGTAGATGCTCTGGAAAAAGGCTTTGCATATTGTAGGGGCATCATTGAGCGCGGCTATAAGCTCTGTGTGCAGCCTGCTCGTGTTAGCCAATATTCCGATACAGAGTTTGTGTCCATGGTGAAGAGGTTTTCCGAACTGGATCCCATGGCTATCTATGTCGTGGATAGCTGGGGTACGGAAAACGCAGAGAATCTTCTACACTACATGCATTTGGCTGATGACAATATGCCGGCACATATTGCGCTAGGATACCACGGCCACAACAATATGATGCAGGCACTTGGCGTGTCACAAGCCATGATTCAGGAGAACTTTGAGCGCGACATTATTATTGATGCCAGTGTTTACGGTATTGGCCGCGGCGCAGGAAATCTGAATTTGGAACTGATCGCCAAGTATATGAACGAGCAGTATGGCAAGGCATATGATCTGACGCCGATGCTTCATGTCTACAATAACTACATTCAGGACATCTATGCCCAGGAAGCTTGGGGCTACTCCATTCCCTTCTTGATCACGGCCATGCATAAGGCGAACCCGCGCTGCGCCACCTACATGGCGCATGAGTTGCATTTAGATAACGATGCGATCAGCTATGTCTTGGACCATTTACCCCAGAAGTATAAGATCATTTTTGACAAGAAGCAGATCGATGCGGTCCTGGAGACGTATGGCAAAAAGAAAGCAGAATAGTGGAAGGAATGCAAAAGATGGATAGTTTTATATCCAGACGACAGAGATGCCGCGTCATCGATACGACATTCAGCGTTGGCGGCGAGCGGGTGGCGTGGCGTTTTGGCGAGAGCGATATCAGAGCGGCGAGATCCCTTCTGCAAAGAAGCGGTGTGGATATTGTCGAGTGTGGTCTGCTTTGCAGCTATAGCGCGGGCGTGGATTGCACCATTTGGGAAACTACCCGGCTGCCCGCTGAAGCAGAGCGCAACGGGGAACAGTTATTTGCATTACTGCTGGACAGATACAGCCGTCCACGTCCAAATTCCATCCCGGAACGGGCTCGGGATACGGTCGATATTATTCGGATGTTTTTCACATCAGAAGATGAAGCAGAAGATCTAGAGTACTGCCAGATGCTGATGGCTAAAGGATATCTTGTGGCCGTCATGATCGATGAACCGGCACAGTATGATGCTGAGTGCTTCACGGAAAAAATGGTAGCACTGAACGATATTCATCCCTGGTGCTGTACGCTTTTTGACCGCTCCGGCCTTATGACGGAAAGTATGCTGCAGAGTACACTGTCGATCATGGTTCGGCATTTGGCGGATGACATCACAATTGGGTTTCAGGGGCGTGATAACCTTCAATTCCTTCCGCAACTTTTTACAAGATTTCTTGCAGCGGTCACGGACCGAGAGTTGGTGGTGGATACTGCCGTCGGAGGTTTGTCAGCCGGCGCGCCGCAGATAGACACAGAAAACGCCTGCCGCCTGCTGAACGAAAGATACGGCAGAGAGTATTTGCTGTGTGCGCTGGACTATTTAAAGGAGCTTCTTTTGAAGCATATCAAGCCGATGATATCGCCCCAAAGTGCATATTTTTATCTTTGCGCGGCACAAGAAGGATGCGCCTATACATATGCAGACTACTATCTGAGGAATGGCATTCCTGCAGAAGAACTGGTGGGAATCCTATCATGCGTGAGGAATGGCGCGGCGTATTCCTTTGATGAGATCTCCGCTAATTACGCGATAAGAGAAAGTATGCAGCGCAAGACCAAGATCGTGATCATTACCATCACGAAGGATCACCCACTGCGAATCGAAAGGATACTGTCCCACAGCGCGAAGAGCATGATGAAGTGCGGCATCGACTGGGTCGTTTTGGATGGCAGCAATGATGACAGGACAGCTGCTTGCGTAAGAGGATTTCAGGTCAGGGGACTTATAAATCTGGCATATCAGCGTGCTCCGCACGTGGCCGCTGATGACGCTGCACAAATGCGTGCTGAGGCTTATCGGCTGGGGATGGACTACGATTACATATGGGTGCTTGATGATGACTTTGTGCCGACCATCAACGAGTGCTACTATGAGTTGCTTTGTGCACTGCGCAATGGGACAGACCTGTTGATGGTAGATGCGTTATACCGCAACGGCTACCGCAGGAGAAATCTTCAATATAAGAAGCCTGTGGACTTCTTTGAGGAGAACAGCAACCGGTTGGCGAACCCGAGTCAATATATTATGAAGACCTCCTTGGCGGCGGCGATCTTGGAGCGTCATACGGCAAGCGGCAGGAACGGGACGCACTGGCTGATGGAAAGCACCTTGCATGAGATCGCGGAACGTGAATATCAAATGGGCCTGCTGGTATCTCTGACCTTTTTCTGCGGGGATAATACTTTTGTCAAACGCTGCGAATGCGGAGACGCTATACAGATTTGGGGACATGATTGGTATGATGCGGTCAACAGATTGCCGGAGGATTATTCTGCGGCAAAGAGAGCAGCGGTCCGTTTCAGAACGCCGGACATTCAACCTTTCCGTGTACATTCCCTACTGGGACAGCGCGCACAAGGATATTTTTGCCTTGCGCGCTATAAGCAAAATAAAGCTCGGCTTTTAGAAGTTGGAGATACCCCAGAATGGAAATATGTTTTCGCGGCTGTCATGCCAAAAAGAATTGCAGGGAAGCTGTATGGAATCTATGTGACCAGAAATAAAAAGTCTGCAGGATTTTTCGGCAAGGCAATTTTAAAAGTCAAAGATCTGTTTGTGCGGTTAGCAGGATAGGAACGTGTGTTTTATGATCAACTACGAGTCAAAAGAAGACTGTTTCAGCAAATGCGCCCATGTGAAATCCCGTATGATATGGGGAGATGAACGTATCATCCCGGATCCTTGGGTCACGGTTGTGATCCCTACCTATCGGCGGCCTCATCTGCTGAAGGAAGCGTTGAACTCCGTGTTGAAACAACAGTCCACAGACTTTTTGTGGGACATTCTCATTGTAGACAATGAGGCAGATGACGGGAAAGAAAATGATACGGAGCGACTTGTCCGTCAAATAAACGACAGCAGAATTCTATATTATCGCAACTCCGAAAATATCTGGGTCGGAGATAATTTCAACCGCTGCTTTCTGCTGGCGCGGGGAGAATGGGTCGTCATGCTACACGATGACGATCTGCTGATGAGCAATGCACTGAAGACCATAGGATCATTGATTCGTGGGTATGACACGGAGGAACGGCCGATAGGGGCTATCGCGGCGAGCTATATACAGGTCGAATATGACCCTATCAGGGATGAGATCAAAGAGGATGTTCTGCAAATTGACAGGCATTACGCAAGCTGCCCCATAGATATGAAGGTTTATCATTTGACTCATTCAAATGTAAAAGTACTTGCGCATATTGGAGGCGCAGCGCCTACGAACGGTAGTACGTTCCGCAGGCAGGCGGTAATAGACATTGGCGGGTTTAACGAAAGCCATGGTATCTCCGGAGATCTGATGCTGTTTTACAGGCTGGAAAACGAGTACGAAGCATACCAAACCCTTTCTCCTATCGGTTTTTACCGTTGGGGTATAAACAGCATGATGGGCAAAGATTCTCTCCGTCGGGTCATTCGGGACAATTTTGAGTACAGGGAATACATTTACGGGAAAAACAGAGCAAATCGTGTTCTGGGAAAACTATTCCGAAGCTGTCACTACCGTCGCTTTTCGTTAGGGGCTATTGACGAGCGAGTCAGGGTCAGCGGCGAGTCCATCTCACTTTCTGATTTTGATGATATATACAGTAAACGGCCCGGTATACTGTGGTATATGTGCTACAGGGTGATCGTAGCGGTTTATTGTGTATATAAAAAAGTGGAAACGAAAAAGAATGCGCAGAAGGCTGAGAAAAGATTGAATACCTACTATATTGATGAAAAGGAAGATTTCTGAGGTAGAGCGATGAAGGTTAAAGAAATGGTCTGCAGCAGCCAGTATGAGGACATGCTGCGTATGATTCAAAATCACTCATTAAAAAAGCAAAGGGGAAAATCTTTTCTGATAACCGGCGGTAACGGCTTTATCATGTACTATCTTGTTCTGACACTGCTTTGTATGAATGATGAGAATCATAACGGAAATGTAATCACACTTATGGTTCGAAGCCAAGACAGAGCCGCACAGAGATACGGTGCATTGCTGAAACGCAGCGATTTGCGGGTCATGGTACAGGATGTTTGTGAGCCCATCCGTGTGGAGGAGTCTTTTGATTATATTGTCCATGCAGCCAGCGGTGCCAGTGCGCAGCAATTTGATGAGGATCCTGTCGGTATTTTCAATGCGAATGTGCTGGGAACGGAAAACCTTATTACATTTATCCGCCGCAAACCTTGCGTCAGCATGACCTATGTCAGCAGCTTTACGGTTTACGGGAATGGAACGGAAAAGCAGGAGGTTATCGATGAGGATTTCCGCGGCCCGGAGGATTGGAACTCTAATCGGGCGTCCTACTCCTACGGGAAACGCGCTGCGGAATTTCTTTGCGGTGCGGCTTGGCGCAAATATGCGTGTCCTATTCGGGTCATCCGCCCTGGGTTTGTCTATGGCGGAAGTTCTCCCAACGATAACCGCGTCTATTCCGAAATCATTCGAAATGTAGCGGAGCACCAACCCATCGTTTTGCAGTCCGCGGGACATGTATACCGCTCCATGATCTATGTGACAGATGTCGTCCGCGGTATTTTCGCCTGCCTCTTTGATGGGGAGAATGGCGAGGCATATAACGCAGCAAATGAGTTCGTGTCCATCCAAGAATTTGCCGTTGCGGCGGTAAAAGTAAACCCTGCCGTTTGTCTGATGTTTAAGAATGAAGCGGATAAGGCTCTGCCGGCTCCACAAAGGCCCGGCGGAGCTATGAGTACAAAAAAACTGACGACTTGCGGATGGCATCCTGAGGTTTCACTGACGGATGGCATTGCTATGGGCGCGGAGATATATTCTTACCGCTTCCTATGAGAGGACTGGAAGGCAACCTTTGACACTAATATTACTGGCATGTTTTATGTTACGCGATGCTTGAAGCCGTACTTGCTGGAGAGTAAGGGGTGCATTATTAACAATGGTTCCATTGCGGGTCTCCAACATTATGTGGCCGGTCGCTCTTATGCTTATAGTGCTTCTAAGGCGGCTGTTATTCAGTTCTCACACCAAATGGCAAAGAATTATGGCGAAGAGGGAATCCGCGTGAACTGTATTTGCCCGGGCATCATTGACACACCCATTCTGGGTGACCGGGACCGGGCAATTTATGCACAGAGGATACCTCTTGGCTATGTGGCTTCTCCCGAAGCGGTGGCGAAAGTGGTGACATTCTTGGCTTCCGATGATGCCGCCTACCTGACCGGCGTGGTACTGCCCATTGATGGCGGTGCATCACTATAGTATAACTGTCAACCCCCCGCGCATGGACACTCATGAGACAATAGTAGCGGAACGTTGTGAAACGTTCCGCTACTGTCGTTGACACCTTGCCCGTAAGCGGAGATTTAGCTCCAACGTCACGAACGTGAGACCCACGGTGAGCAGAGGGGCAAGATCCCTCTGCTCACCTATACGAGAAGGTCGCTGCCCTCATAAAAGCCATCGGCCCTGGATGAAGTATCCAGAGCCGATGCGATAGATTTTGCCACGCTTGGGTTTTCTGCGATAATCAGTTTCATCAGATTCCTTATATTGTTATTAGGGCTCAAATGGTATATACTTAATATAAAGATACTTTGAAGGGAGGCTTTCTCGATGAAGGAATTTATGAGAAGTCGTCAAATAGATACAATTTTTCATTTCACGCGTGCAAATAATCTTCCAAATATTTTTCAGTATGGGCTGTTACCGAAGGAAAGCCTGCTTGATAATGAAATAGATGCAGAGTTCAACGACCGCTATCGTTACGATGGTTGTGAAGACGCATTGTGTGCATCACTTGAGTTTCCAAACTACAAAATGTTTTATAGCTTACGGACGGATAACCCGGATGTCGATTGGGCTGTAATAAAACTGGATGCCCGTATTCTTTTAGATTATGATTGCGCTTTCTGTGTGACAAATGCAGGAAGCGAAGAATCGTACTCCGTTAACCTAAAAGATCGAATGGGAACTAGAGCGTTAAAAAAGCTGTATGAGGATTATCCAGGCAAGCCCAGCCGACAAGAAATGAAACTGAAAGATTGGTATCCTACGAATCCTCAGGCAGAAGTGTTGATTTTTGGCGGTGTGCCAGTTGAATACATAGAAGAGGTATATTTCTCAAATAATAAGGCATTACGCAAATACTGTGCTTGTATCCCTAATGAAATAAGAGCAAGTGTCAATACCTATTGGTTCTACCCTAGAGAAGATTGGCGTTACTGGCAGACTTAAAGGAGATTATTATGGCTAAACGACCTGTTTTTTCACCAATTACTATCCCCCCTTACTTTACGGAAGTTGAAACAGAGTTTGTGTTTTTTCCTGGATTTTCTGTTTCTCAAAAGCAAAAGTGTATTAACAGCTTACATGAACAATATTTGTGCAAACATCCTTCTCAAAAAATATTGGAAATCTCCAGCAAATCAGGGAATGAACTAGGAATACAATTAAGTGCGTTCAATTTGATGATTGAGTCGTGTAACGGTGCTAAGTTTTCAGTCGAAGCGGCATTTCAATCAAGTAAAGTTTTCGAGCATGGTGGTCCTTATAAAGACATAAGATTAAAAAGTTCAAGAGAGGCGAAAAAAGACCCACGGCTAAAAACTAGCGGAAAATTAAAGTGCTTTTTATATGGAAACCGTAAATTCGAATTGTTTCCAACAACCTTTTTCTACAACTGGCTTTATGTTAATGCACTTTCTCTTCACCCAGAATTATCATCAGAGATGATAAAGTATGATGCATTTACCGATATTGAATTTAATCCAGAGCGATCAATAAATTGTCAAGCACGATCAGCTGCACTCTTCGTTTCACTGTACCGAAATGGGCTGCTAGATATTGCGCTAAGAGATAAAGAGTCGTTCCTGAGTACAGTATACGGAAATACAATAAGCACAGCCAACGATGCCAAGCAACTCGCTCTATGGGACTAAGAATACCCGTTGTCAAACCGGACAACGGGTATTCTTTTATTATACAGGGGCGTCCCTTTCGAGAATATTGTCCCATGTGTGTCCAGCCACCCTCAGTTTTGACGGCTACCTTCAGCCCGTCCGGCTGCTGCAAATGGGCGGAAGCATATTTGCCCAATACGCTTTTAATACGCACGCAATACGCATTATTTTCGTGATACGCCTGTAATACGCATTTAATACGGAGACAATGCGTATTGCGTTCTGACTGTGCTTTTTAGACACTTTATTTAGACGTTTTGATATTGACAACTACAATATATTGTGGTATATAAGAGGCGTTCAGTTATTTGTGCACCATTTGCAGGTCTGTGATCTGCATCGCACACGTTGTTAAGTTTGTACTTGAGGAGCATTATGATCCCGTCTGAGATTAGGGTCATTGCGCCCTCGTATTTCAATGACTATGCTGCGAGAAGGTTTCTCGCAGCAGTTTCCACCTGTACGCCACCCTGCCGCCGTGCTATGATGTGCCTGTACTTAAGGCATTAAGCATTTAGGTCGGAGCAGAGCAGGCACGGGTGGAAAGCATTATTAGCAGCTTTTCGCTCTGACTAAGAACCCGAAGTATGTCAAAATGCGTCCTCCCGGAAAAATCGGGCGGCCATCAAAATTGAACAATACTGCAAACGCAGGAAGGATCGTAAGAGGCCGAAACGGCAGGAAGATTCTTCCTGCGTTTTTGCTTACTATTTTGTTGCGGCACTTGCCACCGCCGCGATACCGCAGGAAAAGAAAGAGCACCGAAATCAATTCGGCGCAGATTAGGAAAAAGGAGCTTTGTAAAAGCCGTCAGGACGATACGGCAGGAAAATCGTCAAGGGAGAGGCAAGCTCCCGCCCCTGTATGCCGCAGTCAGAGTGCGGTGCCGGTCATACGGGGTATCGTATATTCTCAGATCCGTCACCGGGCGGATCACAGGACACCGGCGGAGCCTTCCGCAGCCGTGTTCAGCGGCCTGGTGTCCGCCGCCGCTCCATCGGAGCAGGGCATCTTTGCCCCATGTGGCAGCGTACTGACCTAGCACAAGTAAAGAGAGACAGACACACAGGCAGACCTCGGAAAGCACGCAGCACCAAGGCTTTCCGCCTGCGGCAGTCTATCAGTTTTGCGGAGATACGCCGGAAACGGCTCTCCTTACCAACAGGTGAAGTGCGCCCATCTGAACACAACTACGATTACAAGGAGATTTTTTGATATGACCACAAAAGGCATTTACAACACCCTCGTTACCCAGTTGGACAAGCTGGCGCGCCACAACCGACAGGGCAGCTTCCGCACGAAGGATCGCTACTACGAGGCGGTCAAGCGTTTCTGCGCCTACCTTGCTGTCCACTACCATCTGCAAAAGCTGGAGAACATCAGCGGCAAGCATCTGGTGAGCTACGTTCTCTATTTGCAGGAGCAGGGCAAGTCAGCCAGCACCATCAAGACCGACCTCTCCGCCATCCGATTTTTCCACGATAAGATGTCTCAGCCCCGCTACACGCTGCCGGACAACGAAGAACTGGGCGTCGCCTTGGAACGCCGCCACTTCGGGCAGCAGGACCGCACATGGACGAACCCGGAGTTCGGCAAGCTGATCGGCCGCGCCATGGCAGAGGAGCGGGAGGACTACATCCTCGCCCTGTATCTGGCTCGTTACGCCGGTCTGCGTATCCATGAGTGCTTCCGCATGGACACCGCCGCGGCGGAGCGTGCGCTGCGGGAAAACGCCCTCACCGTGAAAGGCAAGGGCGGTAAGGTGCGTATCGTCCCCATCGAGGACGACCGTATCACGATGATGCTGCAACGGCTACTGGAGAAGACGGAACGCGGCCACAAGCTGCTGGTGCCGGATGGCGTTCCCACCGACCGGGCCATCAATGGCATGCAGCAGTTCATCCTCCGCCACCGTGACGCCATCTGTGACCCCACCGCACCGGACAGGCGCATTACCTTCCATGGGCTGCGGCACACCTACGCCGCCGAAAAGTATACATCTCTCGTCAGCGGCGGCATGACGCCTTTGGATGCCCATTTCACTGTGTCCCGCCTGCTGGGGCATGAGCGGCCCGACGTGACGGACATCTATCTGGCGTCCGTGAAAGGAGGGACTGCCCGTGGAGAATAAGTATCGTGATCTAAGAGACCTCCCCATGATTCTGCGGGTAGAGGACTTGATGCCCCTCCTCGGCATCGGACGCAACACCGCCTATGAGCTGATCCGCAGCGGTCAGATACGGAGCGTCCGTGTCGGTAGGCAAATTCGTATTCCGAGAGAGGCTCTGCTGGAGTTCCTGCGGAAGTAAATCTCTTCGTCGGCAAAAGTTTTTTTGACGGAATTGGCTGCCCATGCTATACTGAGCTGCATGAATGGGTACTCCGCTTAGCACCGCTGTCAGGAGGTCATGCGGCTCTAAGTACACGATACAAGGAGTGCGAGCTTATGAGACCCCGTAAAAAAGGACAGCAGTACGAGATCTGCTACCGCTGCCCCGGATATACCAAACCAATATATGAACGTTTCCCCACCTACGAAGCCGCGAATCTGCGGGTCGCTCAAATCGAATACGAGAAGTCTATCGGCGAATTTCGTCCGCCAAAGCAAACGCCCATACAAACCAAACGCGCACAGAAAAAGTTTATCACGGTTAGTGAACTGTTGGATGAATATGTACAGGTCTATGGGCTGAATCACTGGGGAGATTCTTTTTTGTCCTGTAATCTCCATCGCATTGAGCATTACATCAAGCCGTACTTGGGCAACGTGGCGGTGAAAGACCTGACCACACATGATTTGGATCTATTCTATGATTCACTTCAGGACAAGCCGGCTGTTGTGCTAAAAGGCCACAAGAAAACAGATGCCTGCGTTTCCCGCTCGGTGATTGAAAAAACGCACGCCCTACTGCGGAGTGCGCTGAATCAGGCGGTTATCTGGGAGTATATCCCCAGCAATCCCGCCCTCCGCGTGACGCTGCCCAAGTATCAGCCGCAGGAACGCACCGTGTGGTCTGCCAGTGAAGCACAGCAGGCTCTGGACTCCTGCACCGATCCCGTGCTGAAGCTGTGTATGCTGCTGGCTCTCGGCTGCTCTATGCGTGTGGGGGAAATACTTGGCCTGACATGGGACTGCGTGGACATTTCAGCGGATGCCATCTGTTCCGGAACCGCTCATGTGCGGATCACCAAGGAACTGAAACGCTGCCAGAAGGATAGCCTTGCGGCACTGGAACGGCGTGGACGTTCCACCGTCCTGCTGACATTCCCCGAGTGGAAGCGGACCGGCTCCTCCACATCTCTGGTACTGAAAGCGCCGAAAACGGAAAGCAGTATACGAAAGGTGTTTCTGCCGAAAACCGTAGCACTGGCACTGGTGGAGGCAAAAAGGCGGCAGCAGGAGATAAAGGGAATGTTGGATAGAGGCTATCAGGACTTCGATCTTGTCATTGCCCATGAGGACGGACGTCCCTACGAGGAAAGGCAGATTGCCTTTCTGCTCCGCAAGCTGACTGATGCCACAGGACTGCCGCCGGTAGTCTTTCACAGTCTGCGGCATTGCAGTGCCTCGCTGAAGCTGCAAATCGGCGGCGGAAACATCAAGGCGGTGCAGGGTGATACCGGTCATGCCCAGTCCCGTATGGTAACCGATCTGTACGCCCATACCAACAACGAGGAACGCCGCCGGTTGGCGGAGAAGGTAGAGGCGGATTTCTTCCAGAAACGGGCTGATGTGCCGCAGAAAAAGCCGCTGGATAATACAGCGGAACAGGCATACCGCCTGCTGCAGGAAAATCCCGACATTGCCAAATTGATCATTGCGACGCTGCAAAAACAGGCATAGCAATAGCCTGTTGGAAAATCTGTTGGAAAGTCCAACAAAACCGAGAAACGATAAAATAAAACAAACCCCGTAACCGTTGCGGTTACAGGGTTTGCGTGGAGCTGCTGGGCGGATTCGAACCGCCGACCTCATCCTTACCAAGGATGCGCTCTACCTACTGAGCTACAGCAGCATATATGGCGACCAAGAAGGGGCTCGAACCCTCGACCTCCAGCGTGACAGGCTGGCGTTCTAACCAACTGAACTACTTGGCCGTGCTGCGCTTTCGTCGTGGAACTCAAGCCTGTTTATTATAGCAAGTCCACCCCGGAATGTCAACACCCTTTTTCACTTTTTTTCGCAAGATTTGGGGCGGCAGGGAAGACCTGCCGCCCGATGCCTATTTCACAGCTCCCGCTGCTCGAACCACTTCACCGACAGCGCCCAGCTGGCGGCGAATATGACCAGCCCGATGGCCAGCCCCAGCGGGAACGACCACATCTGCCCCTCCGGCCCGCCGGTGCTGATCAGCACGGCGCAGGCCGCGCCCACCAGCACCACCACCGTCAGAAACACCGCCCGGCCCTTGACCGCGCCATACTTGAACATGGCCGGGAACATCAGCGCTGGCGCGGCCAGCCCCGTCATCGGCATCAGCGGCAGCACGGAGACGACCTGCTCCCGGTACAGCGGGTCTGTCTGACCGCGCAGCACCGCCGCCACCATAGCCAGCAGCGTCACCGCCGCCGCCAGCACGGCGCAGGCGATGTACTTCACCGTCACGATCTGCCGCCGCGTCACCGGCAGCGTGTCGCAGTACATCATCCACCCGTCCTTCTCGTCGGCGTTCAGCAGCGATGCCGGCAGCGACGCCAGCAAAAATACCGGGTACAAAAGCCACATCACGCCGGAGGCGCTCCCTGTCCCGTTGGTCATGCTCAGCGCGAAGAAAATGACCACCATCAGGATATACGACTTCCCGTACTGCCACAGGCAGCGGCTCTCCTTATACAACAATCCCTTCATCTCACGCCTCCTTCGCCATGAATACGAACAGCTCCTCGATGCCCACCTGGCCCGGCGCCAGCCCCGCCGGTACGCGGCTTCGCCGCACCAGATACTCCGTGCCGTAGGGCGTAGCCCTGCGTCCGCACACCGCCTCCGGGTCGAGACCGTCTATCCCGCCCCGCAGGATGCCGTACTCCTCCGCCAGCCGGTCCTTCTCCTCGCACAGCAGCAGCCTGCCCTTGTGCAGAAACGCGATATAGTCGCATATCTTCTCCAGATCGCTGACGATGTGGCTGGAGATGAGCACCGCGTGATCCTCGTCCCGTGTGAAGTCGGCGAAGATGGTCAGTATCTCGTCCCGCACCACCGGGTCAAGGCCGCTGGTGGCCT